>Ga0228711_1000038_pt1 | contig 87988 bp, 67 predicted proteins | sample MedpolnodulmetaG_2_FD_177996 | JGI IMG/M metagenome (GOLD analysis project Ga0228711, IMG submission 177996) | Root nodule microbial communities from Medicago polymorpha collected in Santa Monica, California, United States - brown nodules | ecosystem: Host-associated > Plants > Roots > Nodule...
TTTTTGAGTGGGAGAATATCCAACAAAGACACATTTAATAGCACGAGGTTCAAGTTTTCCTATTTGTTTGTGTTCATGGACAAATGCAGTGCATCCGAATATTTTTAGAGGCAAATTGTCTGAAATAGGGGCTGTTGGAAAGAATTTTAAAAAGGTTTCGAGAGGAGTCTTAAGGTTTAAAACACGAGATGGCATACGATTTATTAAATGTGCAGCAGTTAAAACAGCCTCACCCCATAAGTATTTTGGAACTTTAGTGGAAAAAAAGTAAGGCTCTAGCCACTTCAAGAAGGTGCCTATTTTTCCTCTCTGCGATTCCATTTTGTTGGGGTGAGTTAACACATGTACTTTGATGAACTATCCCATTTTCCATAAAAAATTTCCCTAAAACTGTGTTAAAATATTCAGTTCCATTGTCAGTTCTGAAAACTTGTATAGTGGAATTAAACTGGGTATGCACTAATTTAATAAAATTCTTGACAATTTGTCCTACCTCTGGTTTATCTTTTAATAAATATACCCAACAAAGTCTAGTATGATCATCAGTAAAGGTGATAAACCATCTTTTGTTGGATTAGGCCCCCAAACATCACTATGAATAATAGAAAAAGGTTTTGAAGGTTTATATGTTTGGGCAGGAAAAGAATTTCGGTGATGTTTTGCAAGTTCACAAATTTCACATTGGAAAGAAGAAAAATCTTTATCAACAAACAATTTTGGAAATACAGTTTTTAAATATTTGAAACTTGGGTGACCCAATCTTAAATGCCACAACATAACATCATCCTTATTATTTGAAACAAAAAAGGATTCAGAGAAAGAACTTATTTGTCCAAGTTGATGTCCAGTTTCAAGTTCATCTTCAAGGTAGTAGAGTCCTCCATTCTGCTTAGCACTGCCAATCGTCTTCCCTGAGATTGAATCCTGGAACAAACAATGAGTATCAAAAAAATGAGTTTGACACCTTTTATCCCGGATTAATTTACTGACAGACAATAGGTTATACGACAAATTTGGGACATGTAAAACATCTTGAAGAGTTAATAACGGAGAAATAATGACAGAACCTTTTCCTGCCACGGCTGAAAGAGAACCATCGGCAATCTTAATTTTTAAATTACCTGCACAAGGACTATATGAAGAAAACAAACTAGACTCTCCTGTCATATGATTGGTAGCACCTGAATCAACAATCCAAGTACGACTTGGTTTGACACTAAGAAGGGCTGACTCTAAAAAATTACCTTTTTGGGCAATGGAACCGAAAGAAAACACAGGGGAAGTAGTTTGAGACTCAAGAAGATTGTACAGCTGTTCATTGGTGGACGGAAGTGAGTTTGAGGAAGACTGTTGCCCTTGATCAGAAATATCTTGGAGTGCACGACCTTCGGTTGATGAGTTGAAAATTGTCTTACCAATCACCACCCTTTGCCGCGCCTTCTCTCTTCTGGTCTTAGATTTATTCATCCCTTGTTTTTTCATTTTTTGATCCGACTCAAACTGCAAGCTGCGAAATTGAGTTTTTTTCTTCTTCTTCCCGATGAACAGTGCACGTGAACAATACCGCGTGGATGAACAGTAACGTGTGAACAGTGTTGCTGGATAGCAAAAACCAGAAAGAAAAAAAAGATGCCGTAGAGATGGCGGCTAGGGTTTATGCGGAAGCAAGACCCCCAAAATCGGGAGCTCTGATGCCATGTGGAAAATACTCTATAACTTTAGAGTTATTTATTTCAATGAAAATGGCGCTCCTTTTATAGGAGAGAATACAACTAATCATCTCCTTAATCTAAGGAGTGACATAAGGAAAAATAAACAACTATTAAAAAATAGAATAACAATAAAAGGAAATATTATATATTTCAACAGTCTTATTCTGCTTAAACTTGTTGATTTAACTGAGTTGTTACTGTAATTTTCTCATTTATGTATGTTTTTCTATTTAACTCGTAAGTGATGTGCATTATATGTCTCAGGCTATGAAAGTTGAGAATATGCTGAAAATAAAGGAGGAGTTTGATTATAAAAGCTTGTCACGAAAGCTTGAAATACAGTTAGATAAGCTCATTGCAGAAAATGAGAGGCAACATAAAGCTTTTGAGGATGACATTGAAAAAATAAATTTGGAGGCACAGTGTCGTATTGTGGAGGTTGAGAGAAACTTCGCTAATGCATTAGAGGTTCGTTGCATTATCTATACTATGCTAGCAGTGTAGCACAATGTTGAGTGCATATTTTTTTTCTTGGAATATGAGTCTTTTAGTTTTGATGTATTTTACCGATGTTATGCATAATGCTGTATAGGTTAGGATTTAAATAGATGATTTCACGCATGGTTCTAGCATTTCAGGTGCTGTGAACAGAAACTACAGATTGTAAAGTAATTATGCGGTATGACTTGGGTAAACAGAATCCGTATCTTGTCAACGCAGGAGAGATTATGATGAGTGTTAGTTTCTAAAGAAGCATCTTAGCTTGTGCTTTTTGAGGATAAGAAGTGATATATCTAAAATAAGACGGTTTCTGTTTGGCTGGAAAACCTTGATCGAGTTTTAGGCATCTGTATCTCTTATAGACACAACTCTTAGGATATATATAGACACACACACACACACACGCACACACACTTTCTTGACTGAATAGTTTAGGATATAACATTGCACTCAACCTGTTATTATTTTTAAACCTTTGATAGGGGTGTAGTATAGGGACTATGCCCTTCCAACTATTATGTCGAAGGGGTAATCTGCATTATTAAGGCTATATCTAGTTCCTTATAACATGGCACTCACTGTTTGCTATCAAATGTTTTTAAGGCTATCTCTAGTTCCTTACACTGTCTTCTGAAGCTGAGATAAGACATGTTACCTTATGTCACATTCTTTTGAAAACTTAAATCCCTGAAGATGCTAAGTTTTAACATTTTTATTTTGATTTTTTTTTTTTAAAAAAAAATCTTTGGTCAATGTCTTACATTGAGTGGTACGATTTTACGCTGTAGCAAGAAAAACTGAAATGCCAGATGGAGTATATGGGAATTGTAAAGGAGCTGGAACAGAAGTTGGTGTTGAATCAAGAAAGACATGATTGCAATGCTGATAATGGAGAGGTATTCCTTTTGAAACTATGATATTCCATATTTTTGGATTAATTGAGTTTTTTTTTTGGATATATAGTGTTATTGTAGCCTGGTTTAGTACTGCGGAGGAATGCTGGGTGTGTCCTAGGTTCCCAGACTACTTGTTGATTATTTGCTTACTTACTTTTGGTAGAATTGGTCGAACTCAATTAAAGAACCCAAGTTTTGTCACAATTTGCAATCTATGCTATTCTTGCGTCGGAACATAATTTATATATTTTTCTAGCAGGTTTTATAGCACAGCCCTTGATGTGGATAGAATTTGGCTCCAATTTATTGTAAATCGCATATGCTATTAATGGGTTTTCTCTAACATACATGTTTAGGGATCGGGTGGTTTTGTTTGGTCTTATTTTTCTTCTCTTCTTGGGCGTTTCCTGTGCTGTTGGTTTGCTAAGGAAGATATTTATCTTCCATTTTCTTTGTAATTCAAGACTGAGGTAGGCTGTAGGCATGTTGAAGTCAATATGCTTTCATTTCTACTCAATCATATTGACTTTCTAATTCCAAATTCCGTTAAGCAAGTCTCACTACACTTCTATCATGCCAATTAGGGAGTGGGAATAGACTGCAATTGATATTCCATGATTATACTATTTACCAAGTAAAGTCAAGGTTTTTTTCATAAATAAATCTAACTAAAATAGTTGGCTTTAGGTCATCAATTTTCTCTCCTTGTAATGGCTAGTCTATTTAAGCTAATATAAACAAGATATTATTACTGTTGCTGTTGATATCGCGCCTAGAGGAACCAGGCTTTTGATTGATTTTTATCTTATTGGATTCTTTCTTTAACATATTAAAATTATTTATTTGGTAGTTTATTTGAAGGCTTTGACCTATTGGCCTATCTAGAGGTAGGCATGTTGGCCTATTTAAAGGGATCATTATAATGTAGGTTTTTAAACAGGTTTCGGGTCAAGCCCAACTTTTAAAAAAGCTATCTCAAACTTTAGAAAGGGTCCATGTCATGTATATAGGCCATATTTCTGCCTGAGACCCAACCCTGGAATTCCCATCCTTAGTGCTAATTATGAAAGCGCATTCTAATTTCAGTAATATGTCTACAGTTGAAGTTCCACGTTGTATCCATGGGGTGTGTGTTGAAGTCCCATCCCCCACACCAAATTCATAAGTCATTCAAAGTATTCTAATCGGAGTTAGGCTTAACCCAAATTTAAGATGATATGAGAGCCTATCATAGATCTATTGTTGGGTCATCCGCAGATGTCCAGTCATGCAAACTTCACACTTCAGATATTGAGTTATGGGCTGAGAGGGAGGTGTTGAAATCCCACATTGCCTAGAGATATGATACAAGTAATGCTTATTAGGCTTAAGCAACCCCCATTTTACAAATTTGTTTTGTAGGGTCGAGACAAAATTCTTAGATCCACTTCTGAAAATTTAAGAATTTTGTCAAGAGCCGAGAATGAAATTTGAATTGTTTTTCTTGGCTAACATATGGCTTTTGTTAGTAGGCTTTCCTTGTTTTTGACTAAGCTATTATGGATTGTGCTTAATTCAATTATATTATTAACACTTCAATCTTCACTGGTTCCTATGTTACCGACTCTGCCCCACAATATGTCATTCTAGTAAAAACAAATTGTCGCGTTTTATATGCATTTTATAATATCAATGAAGTATTGATGTTACTTTGCCTATTACATCACTTACGTTTTGTTGCTCTCTTTTTCCAATTCTTTTAATTTCTCTTTCCTACCATTACTGAAGGGTAATTTTGTAAACTTCCTAATTTCTCTTTCCCATGCATAATTAACTATATTTCTTAATTTGTGTGCAAATTACTAAAGTGAGGTATATTTTGGACAGAGGTAGTACAATTTATGTTTGCAATTGGCTTCTGAATTGGTTTGCCTTGTGGAGTTCTATTTACATCTTTTCCCTACTTTTGGGTATTTTATTCTGTGCTTATTTTTTTAGCTATTTATGTCTTTGCTTTGGCACAGGGGCCTGCACAATCTTCTGCAGACGAAGTTGCTGAGATCAAAGTGCTGCTCGAAACCGAAAGCAATAGAAGAAAGGCAGCTGAAGAAGAGCTAACACATCTAAAACGGCAGCTGGGGAAATATACAAAACCAGAGGTGAGTTTCTTTTAAATAGAAACCTTCTCTGGCTTTTGTTTTTTATTCCAATCATGTATTTCTGGTATATTAGAAACTTTTTATTGTGTACTAGGCAGGAGAGGATTTGGAGATTACAAAGCTTCGCAACCTCCTGGAGGATGAAGCTCATCAGAAGAAGAAACTTGAAGAAGAAATAATAATATTAAGAAGTCAATTATTGCAAGCGAACTTTGAAACTGAGCAGGTATTTGTTTTATGTTGACTGAAGATGAAGCATATGCTTCAATGATAAATTATAGCTTGGATTTTATACGTTAACTTTGCAGTGTAATTGAAAAGTGGTTAAAAAAGAACAACATTCTTCAATGTTAGTTATGGAAACTTGTCAACGTAAACGTAAGCAGATCAGCAAATAGAAGAATGAACTGTATGATAGTCTAGCTGTATTAGCATTTTGAAAATACTTATGCAAATGTAGGAGAACCAGAAGCTAGTTTCTCAGTGTTCTTAACATATTTACATTTTAAAGTACTTCAAAAAGATACATATATATATGGAAATCTTGGCTAGCACAATGAAATTGGCAGTTGTATGATATGAAGTTCTTCTGTTTCTACCATAGTAGCCTATAGCGGCCGCGCGTAGCATAGTGGCGACGAACTGCTACGGTAATCGCCGTAGCGGCGCTGAATCAAATAGCGGCCACTTCAGCTACTATAGCGGCATAGCGGTGCGGAGCGGATAGTGGCCGCTTCAGTCGCTATTTGATTTTAGTAGGAAATTTCCAAATTAACCCTATTTTTAAAACCTTTTTTAGGGGCATTTTTGAGGATTTCGTAAACCCTAACACAATCATTTGTTTAATGTTATGATCATAGATGAGAAGGTGTTTGGAAGGTGGAAGCTCTGGGAGCACATTTTCTGCAACAGATTCCTCCACGACTCAAGTTAGGCATTCCCAATTCAAAGATGCTGCAAATGGTCAGAAGTCATCTGTTGCTACACTCTTTGAACAAGGTACAAGTTGTCTGAGTTATGCATTGATTACACAAGTGTTCTCAATCCTGGATAGCAGCCAGCCACAAAAGTGCTATAGCGAGATAGCGGATAGTGCAAAGACTGCTATTTTGAAATTTTTATACCATTTCTATAATTTATACTGTACATATAAGAATTCAACAACTAGCTATGACTGACCAGTGAGACATAGTGAGAGAGAAGCCCAAACACTGTTCTGGTGTCTTTTAATTGCAAAATTCCTAAATTATCCCAAGCAAAAAAGCCAGAATCTATAAATTTTGAGGGATTTTTTAAACTTGTGAACCCACTCTGACGTAAGCGCCATAGTGGGGCTTCATCTGCTATTTTGGCTGCTATGGCCGCTACACTGAACTGCTCTTTGACTGCATGTCCTATAACGGCCAGGGGCCGCTCTGCTACACTGATATACTGCACTGTTTACAACACTGGAATAAACATCAGATCATCAATGTATATATGACTCACATTATTTTAACAGTTGGATTGCAAAAGATCTTGTCATTGCTGGAGTCGGACGATGCCAATGTACGAATTCATGCTGTGAAAGTGGTGGCCAACCTAGCAGCCGAAGGTAGAAGCTAAATTCTTCTTAAGGCTCTTTTATTTGATCCTCTACTGTTACCAGATGTTCTATTTCTACTTTTTTTCAGTTTTTGTCTTTTGTCCGTGCTGTAAGAATTCTGGATGGGTGAAATAAAAAAGGCCATCCTTTTGTAAATTTGTTTTGTTCAGAAAACAGAGCTTTCAGATATTTGGCTTATATTTTGCTCATGCTTTCGACCCTTAATCATCATTTGTGAAGCTCAATTTGTAGATCCTGAGAATTGTGCTTCTGTGGTTCTTGCTTACTACTATCGTGTGCAAAACATGCATTAAGTGGATGGGTTATCACTTTTTAGTGATGTAACCATATAAGTCAAAACCATTGATAGACCTACAAATATAGCTAGCTTTGTTTTTGCCATGTATAATCTTGCTGCATTTTTTTTCTTTAAATCATAGACCTACAATAACAGCAATCTTTGTTTTCCCTTTTCTAATTTCTTTGTAACCATATAAGTCAATTCTATGGTTTTCCCTTTTCTAATTTATTTTTGCATGTTATATTTCCATGTTTCTTTTTTCTTATGGGTAAATGTTGTTGAAAGCAACTTCAATCACTTCTTTGTTTTCACTTTGCCCCCTCCCCCCATTTCCTCATTTCTTTCCCTACTTTCATTGTTTAGTGATTTATCTCAATCTAATATGCAGAGGCCAATCAAAAGAGAATTGTTGAATCTGGTGGTCTTACTTCCTTGCTGATGCTTCTTCGAAGATATGAGGATGAAACTGTTCGCAGAGTTGCTGCTGGGGCAATTGCCAATCTGGCTATGAATGGTAATGAATATTGCAGTTTTTATTTTATTTTTTATTATGAGATGTTTTAGTTAACAGGTTCTTGCATCAGACAGACTTTGTTACCAGTACAGTTTACTTGTGGTTGTACATTTAGCTGATTTTAGTATTGATATCGTCTTTCTTTCTTTTGTGGCAATTCAGAAGCGAATCAAGAACTTATAATGGCCGAAGGAGGAATTACTCTCTTGTCAATGGCTGCATCTGACGCGGAAGATCCCCAAACTCTTCGAATGGTTGCTGGAGCAATTGCTAACCTATGTGGAAATGGTACAACTCCCTCTTTTCTAGCTATTCATGTTGGTATATTTCTTTGTTTTCTTGTCATTCATGTTGCTAAAATCTATAATTTGAATATATTTCTTATAACTATCAAATAAAAACAATTGGCAAATTACTAAAAGGCATACCAGGTTAGTGTTGTACTCATAGTTAGTTTGATTTTGATGCCCATGACTGACGACTAATCCTGAATGGTTGGTCTTGATGATTCACTTGCTACTTTACATTGACGCTGATGGAATAAATTAATGCAGATGCTGCTTCATATAAAGGAGTGGGTTCTCTCCATTGAAATTCTCATTTTTTCTCACTTATCACGTCTCAACTCTCAACCACAAACTCAATCTCATATTTTCTTTATAGTTTTATCTCTCTCTCTCTCTCTCTCTCTCTATATATATATATATATATATATATATATATATGGAGAGAATCCATTCCCTTCATATAATCAGTCTATTCAGAGAGATTTAATTTGCATAATTTTTCAAAATAGTATAGTGTAAAGCTGAAACATTTTGGGACTTTCTATTTTAGAGATTACAAGAGTAATATTTCTACTTTGTCTATGAAATGTGTTGGGTGAACTCACATATTATGAAACTTCTTTGCAAGCTTCATTGTCAATGTTCTTCATTTAGTTTTTCTGTCATTAAGTGGTATTTGAAAATAGTTTTTACTTGTAGATTTTGCATTTAGAATCACCATTATCTTCATATGACCATCACTAGACATGTTTTGCAAGTTTGTTCATAATGTTGTCTTTGCGTTTTCATCCAGATAAAATATTGATGACTCTGAGATCTCAGGGAGGTATCAAGGCATTACTGGGAATAGTAAGATGTGGACATCCAGACGTTCTTTCCCAAGTTGCACGAGGAATCGCCAATTTTGCAAAATGCGAGTCTCGAGCTTCTAATCAAGGTCTACTTTCTTCCTTGTTCTCAACATGAAAATGTTAAGTGTAAAATGTATAAAGTTGTTACTAGAAACTGTCACCAAAATGCAAGTCATCCAATAACCAAGGTAAAATTCACGTTTCTCGGCAAGCCACTGCCTTCTTTTTTGTCCACTCCACTCCACTTCCCAAAAAGAAACTGAATATTTCTAGCACTAAAGAGAGAGTGATGAAATAGAGGTTTAATTTAGAGCTTTAGACTGTAACTAACTTTTGGTTCTTATATAAATTCAAGTATGTCAACCCAATCCATGTCACAATTAAAAACATAGACCGTATTTTACTCAAATAGTAATTTCAAATAAGAACTTATAGTGGGCCGACTTTTCAGATAAGAAAATGTTCTTACTTCCAAACGGTTCTCAACAGTATCATCCACGTCACACTACTCCTATTCACTAGAAAAACTAAAACGGTTCTTATGTGTTCTCGGTATTTGAGGACAAAGCTACGGACTTGCTCTTACTATTGTATTTTTCACTCTCAGGGGTAAAAACTGGCAGGTCTATATTGATAGAAGATGGTGCACTTCCGTGGATAGTACAAAATGCTAATAATGAAGCTGCACCAATCAGGCGTCACATTGAGCTTGCACTCTGCCACTTGGCACAACATGGTAATATGATTTCTTATCGTGTTTTTCATTTTTTGCAAGTGCATATTATAAAACTTAAAGCAACTGAGGTTGTACACATTGCAGAAGCAAATGCCAAAGACATGATTAGTGGAGGTGCTCTTTGGGAACTTGTCAGGATTTCAAGGGATTGTTCACGAGAGGATATACGGAGTCTTGCTCATAGGACTCTCAGTTCTATCGCACCATTCAAATCTGAATTGCGGCGATTGCGTGTAGAATATTGAGTACAACTTTGCATGGTACTGCATGTTAGTTCCTGTCCTACAGCTTGTGAGACCAATCTACCGGTACTTCAGATTATTTTAAGTGGCATTTGAGGGCAGTTTTTGCAAACCTTGCTATTTTTATTTAAATCAAGAGAAGCAGGGATTTAGCAAGTACTTTCGTGATATCTAGCCATCACTGACCTAGAATGTAAGTATGTAAGTTAGAGAGGGGGAAGTAGATGAAGAGAGATGTGGTATTTTGGGTGGGGTGAAGGTGGGAATATATGTCAAGGTAAAAGTGGGTTAGTCAAATTTTGAAAAGACAAAATGATATGGAACTGCCTACTGTTGTATTTTATTATTGATTTGTGTAAGTAATGCAAATTATCATATTTTTTAGATGCCAATGCAAGAAAGTAATTGTTCTGATTTGTCAAAGTATTGGAGTTTTATAATTTGGTAGACCAAATTATTGTAATGTAACTAAGGAGACTAATCTCAGAAGATAACTAGATTCGTTTAAAGATTTGACCTCTTATAAGAGATTCAATTCCAATCCACCTGTTGAAGGGATCTTCTTGGTATCTAACACACTATTTCATTTGGTATAGCATGTGAGCTGTTTGTCTGAATCTTAATTAATGCACTTCTGAACACTTTCATAACATTGGGAGTGATTTATTGGGGAAATTTGTTTTGGCTATGCTGAGTTCATTTCTTTGAAAGAAGATATATTGTTCATGCTTTTTGATTCATTTGAATGAATCGATATTCAAATTGGGATTCATGTCTTAGACATATTCAACTTATATTTTTACTATTGCTTGCTTTTAATTTAAAAATGTATTTTTATTGATCATGAATCTTCCACCTTATAATAAGATTTGAATCACAATTCAAATAGTAGGTAATCTCATACACGGTTTGAATATCATTTTGCTAAGTGTTGAAAAGAGTGTCCTTAGAATTCTTTTTGCTAATCATCCTTATTAAAATCCTAGAATTGAATATATGAAGGTTAGGATCTACGTTGAGGGACCAACCGGAATTAAAAGAAAAGAACGGGAATACAAGTGAAAGCTGTGAATAGTTTATTTGTTTTTTTGGAATGAAGCTATGAAAATAATATGAAGTCACGTTAAAGTAACTAAAATAAAAAAGATAGAGACCGTAGGAGATGGAAAAAAAAAATGGCGCCACACTAAATTTTAAGGAAAAAAAAGGATAAGTCAAGTGTAGAATCACCACAAAGGCATGGATATACCTTTGATAAGATCCAAGCAACCGGTCTTCAACAAGATACTAGAGACACCAAGCTCTCCAAAATGCAAATTGCATAAAACTTTCCTTGATTGATTTTTTTTTAACTTTCCTTGATCGATTAAATGTGAAGTCTTACATAGGTATTTTATAGGCTAAGCTTGAAAGCTAGAAGTAACTTCTCACCGACATGTATTTACTAATAGCAATGATAAGTGCATTTACATAGAAAATAACCTCAAACTTGGAAATAAATTCTCGCTAGCCAGTATAATGACATGGAGTACTAATTGACAACATTAAGTTAGGCTAGAACACAAAAAAGGTCACAAAAATTTCAGTCTAAAAACAGTACGAAAACTGATACTAATAAAATAGATAAAACTTGGTCTTCTTGATTAGATGCAGTACATGAATGCTTCTTGTATCTTTACTTGAGCCTGTCATTGTGTCTCCACTTCAATATGGACTCGAAGCATATTCATTAATCAAATTAATTATGTGACGTCATTTTCATGTTTGAGCCTCAAGTTTCATTCCTAGTTTCTCATCAATACTCCAAATAATTGAAGTGGAAGGAAATATGTACAACAAAGCCATATCCAAAAGGTGGTGGGTAAACTGATGAAAGTTTAAAGCCATGAAAAGAGAAACCTCAGTGTTTCAAATTGATAACACGCGTCACCCTTTCAAAGAATATGGGGCACATGGTTGGACTGAACATGATGTCTTCTCTCATCCATTCTGGTGCTAATCTTTCAAGTGTGCCTAGAGATAGAACATGGTATAGCAGTTCTGCTTCCTCTCCAGGGGCTCTGCTAATCCATGATATACTGAAGGAGTAACCTATCATCAAAGACAATAAAGAAACATTATAGCCATGCACTTGTAATAAAATGTTGAGCTTTATTTCGAATTTTAAAAATAAAATGTAGCAGCGAAGGCCCTTCAAATCAAACAAGAATTTAGTATAGGCTACTGTCCATGAATTGTTTACAGAACTGAATTTAAAAAAAAAAAATGGGGAAAGAGGGATATTATTAGTTAAAGTGACACTAATGACCAACAACCCCCGGGGAGATTTGCATTCCATCAGTTGAGGTTATAATGTTATACTTTTACCACTAAGCTAACACCTGATGATGGACTGCTGAACTGAATAGAAAAAACAAAGTTTTCGAAGTTTAAAGCCAAAAATGATACACAAGCGAATTGGTTTTTACATGATCAAAGCATCTTAAACATACAATTGACATTTTTGTTTAGTCTCCCATACAACAACTGTTTGTTTAAAGAGAAAAAAGGGACAGGAAAATAAGAGGATGAAATATTGGATGAACAGAAGAGGAATTTGGAAGATGTGCAAGGCAGAATGAAGATATATGCAGACAAAGAGAGGAGAGATGTACCCTTGATTGGGTTTGTTTGAAGGTTCAACCCTACTGGCTGCAATCATAAGTGTAGAGGCGTAATGATTTGCCAATTGCATTTCTACCAGCAATGAAATCAACAAAAAGCCATTTCTCAATAGCTGGAGTTGGCTACATAGACCATACTGTCAAAATGTCCTATTGAAAACCATATCTAAAGGAAAACCATTTAAATCTAAGTCCTTTATTCATGTTTATAGTATGTTTAGGTTTGCTTTGACCTATAACAGTTTACCCTCCATCCTATTTATTCTGTCAATGAGGCTCCGAAAAGTCTCCTCCACACATGCTCAAACTACATAAGGTAATATTCCACCATCTTTTCCAAAATAGGGATTAACCAAATTTCATCTCAAACACATTTCATTCCTAATCATATCGTGTCATGCACATTCACTCATCCTTGTAGTTTTCTTGTGTTTTCAATATTGAGCTTTCTTTTCTGTTGACCCTCTACCACTACACATTCAATCTCATACAAAATTGCAAATTGCAAGTCTAGCAGTCCCGCAATAAAATTTTCCCTTAAATATGACTGGTGCTTTTCTCATTCAAAGCACCAGTTGATTTCATCCATCCCACTTGAATCCAATAGTTTATATTTCCCAATTAATTTTTATGATGGGTCCAATATATAAACCACGAGATCTATGGAATGGTCTCCAATTTACCTCTACACAAAAATTAGTATACTTCCTAGTTCCTACTAAGCTTACAATACATATACTCCTTTTTACTCCTGTTAAATGAAAAATCACACGCTTTCCAACTTGTCTTCAAATCTTTAGCTTATCAATTTATCCTCTTGAATCTCTAGTAGGAAAAAACCATATTATCTACAAATAGTATACATCATGACAGTGTCTAATCGATATGAAGATCAAGTTAAATAGATGGACTCGGTTGATTCTAGAGCAGGCCTATAGTATTAAGAAAATCTTTTGTGGCACCACCTTGTGTTCTCACACCAGTCATGTTTGAGCATACAATTACAATTGATATTACATGGTGTTGGTCTTTCCATTTTCAACTGCCAAGTTATAGTCCTGTTGATTTTAAATGCTTTCAAATGAATTCAATCATAACCTGGTTATTGCTAGCCATTTCCATTTGCCACTTCTCTTGCATCAATATATCACCCACAGTATCCGTCACACTCTTATTTAAAGAGCACGTTTTACAATTCTGAGATTAGATTGAATCATATTTGAAGAATTTTAAAATTAGGGAATAAATATCATTCCACAAATGTAACAGTTTGATATTTGATAGTAATTGCTCTTAAGCTAGCACTCAAGCTCATTAAAGTATAGAGTCTTCTACACACAATATATACCCTGATTTCTAAATTCTTTAAATTTTAAACATCTCATTGCCCATTAATGTAACCTTACTAAAGCGTCTAAATTCGTATAATTACATTTATATGCATTTCAGTACTGAAAGATACGATGCACTGATATCCTATTGCACCATTGCCAGGATAACGTTGAATTAAAGCAAATTGTATGGAAAGACTTTGGCAAAACTCCATATATTAACAAAGTAATAGTCAATTAATAAAATAGAACCTTCCCAACATAACCAGATTAAAACAATATAGAAAAGTAGTTTAATATTCCAGATAATTGTTAACTCAAAAACATGGTATAATAAGACTTGGAAATAATAAGAAAAGAACACTGTTCACAAAATAATAAGATTGAATCATATAGAAAATTGTTAACTCAAAAGTATGAATTACCACTTGATTGATGCATTGCAGAGAGACATAATCGTCCAGTTTGACAGTCAGTGGATAATTTCATATCCAATGTATACTTAAAAAGAGCATGAACAAGCCAGTTTTGATGATCACTTTCTTGTGTATCAACGCCTGTAAAACACAATGAAGGATAAATAAAAATATTGCTAAAACCCCATTGAAACAATTCACATGTAAAGATGCATGGATACTAATTACTAACACCAACCTGATTGACCATTAGCCTTAGAAGTAGAGCACTCCTGCCGCTTTACACAACAAAAAGCGATCATATTAAGGCGCTTAATGTATCCATCAAAATAATAAAATGAAACGTGCTTACATAATTATAATTTGTATTCATATTCATATATAAATGAACACATGCAAATATATTCCGATTTCAGGGTTCTAATTCCTCACCTTATTGGAAGCATTCTCCTTGAGAAAGCTTCGTGTGGACTCTCTATCCACAGAATTACCTTCATTTTCATATGGTATAAACCTCGCTTCTATGTCCGATGCATCCTGTTCCTGCCTCATACGTTTTCTTGTCATTCTTATAGATGAGTTATTGGAGGTATTGTTCACAACCTTTCTGTTACTTAAATCACCAGAAGTTCCTTCCTTCAGAAGCTTTTGCAACTTCTCAACTTCTTCAAAAAGAGCTTCATCTGCCAAATGTTGACAACCAAATCCTCAGTAAAAAATGATATAAATGGAATAAATTTAAGGACAAGGAAGAACACTGTGAACCAACATTCACAAATCATAACACAATTGAACATGATCAAATTCTGACCTAGAATAAAGATTCCTACAGAAGTTCATATGATAAAGATCAACGAGGTAGTCATCATAACGGAGAGCACCTTGCCTTACTACTCTAATAAGGACTTAACCAAAAATATGAGAAGTAAATAAAAAAATTTCAGACTCAAAGCAACAAACTAAAAAACTATACTTACGTTAGATTCTCATGCAAGTCAAGAAACACCTGAAAGATAATTATTTTAATTATTTGCTTTTGGGGATGGATAAGTAAATCACTTGGTAACTTTGAAGAACCATGAATATCTCGTTGAAAAGTAAAATCAGGTTTTCTTTACCGAGTCAGTAGATATTACTGATATAAGCACATTTTTAAGTTGATAACTTATGACCTTTGAATTTGGTCTTTTGAACTAACTCAACCCCAAAAGCCAGCTTTCGGATAAGGGTTGCTCGCCAATTTATAATTACTATTTGGGCCACATAACTAGTCAATGTGGGATTTTCATCACTCTCCTTCACGCCCAAGATTAGACATTTAGAGCATAAAATTTGCATTGCTCATCCACAGATGCCTCCATAACAGGTGACATAAAGATATAGAACGAGCTTTGATACCATCAGAAGTTGGCTTTAGGCCTAACTCATCCGAAATTATTCAAACATAAAAATAAAAAAAACTTGTGATGACAATGATAATAAACTTCAATTATTATGAAAGATATCGGAAGGCAATCGGTGATCACCATGCCAATAAACTAAGATCATGTAAGTACTATTCCCAAGTCTAACAAACAATCTTTCATCAACATCTGTACTATGATATTATTTAGCAGATATTTTCAACAACCACAAAAGATTGAGAGTCTCACTCTTCTTCCTTTCTTCCAATAAAAGCCTTTGATGTTCAACCAGTTCATTGTCTTTGGCAACCCTGGATGAGAAAAACAAATTTAAGTCTTCCATAGTCCAACACACACACACACGGCATCCACCACCACAAATAAACAAAAGAAGATTAGATTTTTCTACTGACAACCCAAAACATTCAATTAGACCAAATCTATTTAATTTTTTTTTTTGTTGGGAAATTCAGTATACGGGCCAAAGACCGTCTAATACGGGGGGGCCAATCCCACCATCCACTGTCGGGGGACCAATTGAAGTCAGAGTAAACCCTGTATGCACTGGCTCAACACAAAAATTGTTAACCACTTGGAGGATTCGAACTTCATACACCACCAGGCCAAAATTGAATCATAATACCCAAATTGCCATTGTTCATATAATTTTCAAAAATCCTTTTTTCAATTAATATCCATAAAAATCTAGAAAATAAAAAAGGGGTAGAATGTAGAATATAACATACCTAACTGAAGTCAATTCATTACCCAAATCATTGATTTGTCCAAGAAGCTTATCATTTTCAGTCCTCAAGTGATCTATCACTTCTTCCGCAGCTGCAACACAAATTAATTCACACAGTCACAAAGAATTACACTTTCTAAATAACTATTAGTGATTAAATTAAGTTAAATAAGGAGAAAGAACACAACAGAAGCGTGTAAAATGAAGAATGTAGAATAATACCAGAGACGAATTTGAGGAATTTGAGTTCTTGTTCCTTGTTAACATCTTCCAATTCGGAGAGTTTGTTAGTCTGCGAGAATAAATAGGTCAGTGAATAGTTGAAAACGAAGAAGAGAGAGAGAGAATAGGAGAGAGAAAGAACCTTGAGAGTGGTGTATTTGGTGTAGAGTTTTTTGTAGAGAGCTTCCATTGTTTGGGGAATTAGGGTTTTGAATTTCGATTGAAAAGAAGAAACAGTTTTCAGCTTATTTTGAAATTTGGATCTGATTTCTCTCTCGCGGGGTTTCTCACAAGTAGAGGTCAAAATGAAATTACCCTTCAAATTTAAGAAAACATAAATTAACGACACGTCACATTCACATGGATTGTTTATTGGGTCATGCTAACCTGTGCCCGGGGCACTGATTAAGCATACAAAAAAAGGAATTTATTACCATAAAAGGAAGCTTTGTTAACTTATTTATGGATTAATTACACAGTTTTCAATGCAATAATTACTATATAATTTTCCTTTTTAGTATCCTTAACCAGTACCCCTGGGGCACCGGTTAGCATTTCCCTTGTTTATTTTGTTTATGGAATCAACAAATACTTTTTCCTTCAACAAGTAACCTTACTTCATGAAATGAATATGTATTTATTGTTGGTCTAAAATGATTATGTATGCATTATTTGAAGCATATAATATGATTGTTGTGTATTTTCTTTGTTTTGAACAAATTATTTGGTTCACATTAAGTATGTAGCTTAAAAATGGTAAACTTCACAATTAATGTATTATTGAATGGAAATGAATGTATGAGGTAAATTGTGTGTTAATATGTCGGTTTTCGTGACAATAAAATTCAGTCAAAATCAGTTAAAATCCCTCATAAAATTTGTCATTTATGTGTAACATGCACCCAAAAGTTAACCGTAAAAATTGATATTATCAACAAAAAGAAGGAATTATATTTATAACTAAATTATATTTCTCTTTTGCTCACATTATTTCTTTTTGATTAATGCTTCATCGTCTAAGAGGAAATTGCAGACAATCTTTCATAGACTTATAGTACTGACTTATTGCATGGACTCTCCTTTTCTTCCTCCGGAGCATTTTTTCATCAAATTATTCTCTTGTACTTCTTTGCTCCTTTAAACACTTCTCTTCAATTGCATTACTAATATTCTTCACATGCTCCTGATATTAGACTTCTTTCTAAATGTTTGGTATAGACAATTAAATTGTGATGTTTGATCTCATCTTTGAATATTACATTATATTATAATCGTAGACTATTCAATATGGAGAATACCACACTATCCTAATTCCTATCCTATTTTGATTTCTCAAACAAGCTTTAATTAGTTGATTTTCATCATAGACCGAAATTCTTCATAATCCACAAACCCATCTCCATTCTTATCAACCCCTTTGATCATACGCTTGCATTCTCCAATACTACAATGATCAAATCCTAAATTTATCAGAACTCTCTTAAGTTCCTTAGCTGAAATTAAACCATTCTTATCGGTGTCAAAGACGTGAAAAGCATCCATGAGATACTCATCTTGCTCCTTCTCATTGGCACAACCAAACTTGCCTTCTTTGTCATCCATAACAACCATGAACTCCTCCAAATCTACAAACCCATCTCCATTTGAGTCCAAAACATTTACCATACCTTCAGCTTCTTTAGCAGCTATGCTATCTTTGCATCCCAAACATGAAAGTAACTCACTTAGCTCACTGGTTGATATCTTGCCATCTCCATTAGTGTCAATCAGCTTGAAAACTTGTTTGAATTGATTAGACATCTCCATATCAACAAAAGAAGATAATCGTGTGTTAGGTTCTCTTATAATGTTCATGCTTCTTGGTTGATCAAAGAGGAATTTGGCCTTTTTGCTAAGAAAGGTGAACCAAGTTCCAACAAGTCCTAACATAACTGCTAACTAGTTTGAACTAAGGATTAAAGTAATAGAAGGAGTTACAACAGTGGAGTTGGAAATCTGGTGATGAGAAAATACTAATATACCAACATTTCTATATATATATAAAAAGAAGGTATATATACAGCAGTGTAGTAAAGTTGGTAAATATGGTAGATGCACTCAATAAAAGAAAAGATAACAGTTTGAGGCTAACATGTTTAGCTTCATGAAGTCTTCAACGAGAGCAACTCCAACTATCTAAACCTTTCTTTTATACAGCATGAGATATTTTTGTGCACTTTATAGAGGAACCTGAAATTCTGTTCACAAAACACATGCACTAGAAAAATGGATAAGTTTTGGACTGGTTCTTTTTTAGTTTGATTAGGTCTTGTTTGGTGTGTTGTTGAAAAGTCATAAAAATCACACTAATATAAAATGCCGGCAAATTTCACTTTCGTTTCAATGTAGTCAGGCTTAGACAAGTAGACAACTGCTTAATTTGTTTAATTGTTCTCTACATGATGTTAGTTCCGCAGGACTGCAACTAGATTGATGATTTGTATTTGGATCTTGTAATAAAAACAACTTTGTTTGCAAAAAGTAATATAGATTTGAACCTTCACTTGAGTGAATTTGAGTAAAAGTAATTTATTTGTCTTACTAATCATTATTAACAAAATTCTATGGAAAATAGCAACTTCAGCAACACAAATCGATCGTTGCACCACAGCAAGAAAATTAATCACCAATAATATACAAGAAAATTATCAAATTTAACAAATCAGGGAAATACAGGAGGTGATAGGAAAACTCATTCTTTTAAAAATTGAGAGAAATTAAGCATACAACATTATACCTCTTCGTAATACATATCAATTCTGATTAGAAAAGCTAGGCTTCTAAAATGCAGAAATTGAAAGGTGTATCTAAACATAAATCGCTACTAATTTTGGGTGCACTATCAAACTCTATTTTTGTCACGTGATCAAAGGCGAGGGTGAAAAAGAAAATATGAACAAAAAGATCTACACAAAAATCCTGCATCTCGAAAAGCAGGGCCAATCTTACTAAAGCGATCAACATGACCGTAGTAAAAGAGGACCAACCGATAAACTAAGCATATCACTGAGAGCAACTTGGACCTCGGTTGATCCATGTTCACAACTTATCAAGCTTGAGAGAAGAGGGAAAAAATGCACCAGATTCTTCTCAAAAGAACTATCTCCCAAATTACTAATAGTCTGAAGAGTGGTCACAATGAGTGGTGCACGTGCAGCTAACTCTCTTCGTTTCCCAGAGCCTAGAGGAATTAACCAATGTTGCTGTCCACCATGAGAAGATTCAGATACTTGTCCAGAGCCTGCTACTTCAATATAAAACCCTAAGACCTCCTGACAAAGCTGAACTAGATGAGTCTCAACCTCGACCTCCTCATAGCTTGGTGGTCTGTCCACAATGAGGTTCTGTAAAAATGTGATGCACATTTGGTAGGACTCATTCTCAAGTCGTAACAGTGGAGGGTCTTGCATTTGGGTCATAGACCCAAACTGTTGTAACTTTGAGCGTAAAATAGTATTGCTGTTAATCTTGTGAGCGTGTGATGCCACATTACGCATAGCATCAAAGAGGACTAGCATGGCTTTTGCTGAAAATTGAGTTCGGTATATGTTATAAATCTCCATCACAGCCTGTCAATTTCAGTGAGAGTTAATGTTAAAATTTTAGAAAAACAAATATATCTATATTCTATTTCTATGGCATTTATAACTGGTTGTCAGCGCACAATATGAAAAAAATAAACTGATTGGAAAACATGTTTCCTCCATGTTAATACAGATTCCTAAGAGTAAGACTATAACTACAATAGAAGTGCTAAAATATATGAAGACTATAAAATATTTGCAATGAAATTTCCGTAAAAATACTCATAAAAGATATTTTAAGCAAAACATCAGTTATAAATTCTAGTTTTGTTTCTATGATACTCTTTTTTGGTATGGAGGAACAGAACGAAAAAAAAACCTGAATCAATAAAAGCTGAACAGCTGCCCGACATTTTGCATCAGATAAATAAGCATAAAGACGGTCAGTCCTCGGGCTTTCTGCATTATCATGTGAGCTAGACTCAGCAGGATCTCTGTCATCTTCAGCTTTTGAAGTATGTTGATCATTTCTAGTCACAAAATCTCCACCATCGAGGAACGAAAAGTCGGGGAGTGTTGCATTTGCTGCATCCTTTAGTGACAAAACCACTTCTAACCACTTCTCATCGGAAAACAGCTCCCCAGCATTACTCATCAAACGAACAAATGCCGCAATACCAATGCCAGCCAGGCTTTGATGAGGACGCTTTATAAAGCTTATAAGGAGCATCAGCACCTTCTTTAAAAGTGGGTTAACAGTGCTGTAGAAGTTGATAAAAAGATCTACAACCAATTGGAGGGCTAACGTGCATGTTTCATAGAGCCATGCATCTTGATCAAGCTCACCATCAGTCTCCACTTCACTAACCTGGGAGCTATTCCCCGAAGGATCAATAGCATGACGAACATAATCGAAAATCGGGAATAGGACTGATTCAAATACTCTTTCCCATAACGGCAGTGAAAAGAGGTGGCCATGGTTGCGTAAGGTTTCAAATAGGACTTGTAAAGCACTCTGCCTTATCTCAGACCTTGGGTCAAAGCTAAGCTCAGATAAACCTGCACAAAAGAGATAATGACTAAGCACAGATGAAACCAGCTACGCTTCTTACAACTAGAAACAAGGGTGGCGGATACTGGATAGCAATAATCAATATCTTAAAAACCTGACCGAACCGTCCGGTTCAACCGGTTGACCTGGGAACTAGCCAATTCACTGAACCTCAGTGGAATCACAATCTAATCAAACCGAATTAAACCGAGGTTGAATTGGTTGAACTGCTGCTCAACTAGTTTTTACATGCTTTATTTTTTTATATTTTACTTATTAGTTGGTTCAACTGTGGTCAAACCGGTTGATCTACTTAAACCATAATCTGATAGTCTTCCTGTCCTATTTTTAAAACATCGCCAAAGTACTAATCTTTTGAGCAAGTTATGAAACAAAGCCAACTATTTTTGCTCTAATTCATAGCTAGACAAACTTAAAAAAAGTCCTTACCAGCCAATAAAGGAAACCAGAAATAGAGATGATCGTCCTTGTCCGTCACCTCTCCATTATCTTGTCTCCCCTCTTTTCCAGTTCGAGGTGAAGCTGTGGAAATCTTTCCAGAAGTTTCCTTTCCTTTATTCCTTGACGAAGAGCCAAGGTCTCCTTCAGCTAGTTTTGTTGCACAGAATCGAAGGAAAGTGATGGCATTTAGGCTAATCTCTTTGTTAAATCTACTATTGGTGAATGCAATTAGACAATTGACACAATCTGTAAAGGTGGTAGTTTCAGTCTCAGTGATGTATGGAAAGTAATCTCGAATAATCTTCTCAATAATTTCAAAAGCCAAGAGTACAATGTTTTTGTGGTCGTCATATGCTGCTGTTGTAAATACCTGATATCAAGTCCACAAGCAATGAGTTAGAGAAAAAATTAAATATTTTCTTCACCGGATAAACTCAACAACAACAACATCATCTGTGAGAATTGGAGCTCTCTACAGAGAACATAGATTGAGTAGACATACCATGAACATGCTCTTCCATCCTGATTTAACATTGTTGACACGAGATAAAACCATTTGAGAGACACATCTGATAATAAGCTCTCTAATTTCAACAGCACTACTCTTTCTCATAACAATCACAAAAGGCTTCATAAATTCATTTTGGAAATTATAGTTAGCCAACTCTTCCCGCTCAAGAAATTTCATTGACAACTGACGCAAGGAATCCATAGCAAAAATTGCAATCGAAAGATTTCCTGAACAACCAATGGTTACAAAGAAATCTGAAAGAACGTGCCAGATGCTTGACCACACAAGCCGGATACGGTTCATATTATAGTGCCTGTTACAGAATATTAGTGTCAAAATCAAATAATATAAATTTGACAGCAGTAAATAAACTTTAATCCATTAACCAATCATGAACCACAAAATCATAAGATAACGTTTAATGCTGTCCTGACTTTTTTTCAGATGAATAGCACCTTCTCAACTTCATCTTTCGTGAAACTTATAAGTTTTCCTCGTTAATAAAATAAAAAACCTTACAAATTGTTATCCGAAAAAAGGTCTCATCACATGCAAAATCCCGTGTTATTTTACAACAATTGAACGGGAAAATGACCAATTTTTCCAACCTACAATTTGTTTTGCAATAGATGGGGATTTAAAAGAGGCAATAAATTATAGCAAGCAATCAAAGCCACAAAGTCACTTCCCATAAGATCAAGGTTCCAAAAATTATATTCAATTTGTTGTTGCAAATCATATTCCCCAACCCATAAACACTGAGACGCAAAAAAAGAGAATAAAGTTCGGAGAGAGCAGGGAAGTAGCATGCATTAACTAGTAGGAAAGATAGTACATACGCAATCTCCACTATCTTCGTAAGGCTGAAAACCCGCGGATCAGATGGTGATCTCAGTTCCTCCATGGAGACCTTGCATAAAGCCTTAACAAAGTCTATTATGGCCTCACTATTCAACTTTTGACTACGCGTGAATATGCGATTCATTTCTGAGCTTCCAACTTGTTCCAACATATTCAAGTTGGAAACTAGACTGTTCACCTGTTCTGATGTGATAGCTCCAGCAGCATTACTGCCGATTCCAGCACTATCATATGAACCACGCATCAATGTGGTAGCTGCATACTGCATCCTCCCAGGTCCCTTCTTCTTCAAAACCGGAAGAATAGTTGTTTTAGTTTGCTTTACTTTTTCAGAATCATTCTGAGGAAAAGCAAAGAATGTGGCATCTGGTGGAGCCCCCTCTCCGAGAAGATGTAGATGCTCAAATCGGGAAACACAGGTCAAAATATGCTCCCAAGCTTCTTGTAGGTAATTCCCATCCTCATCAGCAATAGTAACTATCGCCTATCAACAATTCAGAAGGAAAATCCAAAGTCAAATCCACAACCACATGAGTTTAAAATTGGCTTTCAGATATTGTATAATGCATCCTATCCCTACACATGACAATTAAGTATACCGTCTCTTCAAATATAGCTCTCCTAAAGATGATTTTAAGCAAAGGCAGAAATTTTTTCACAAAAACATGTCCATTGATTTCGCAACGCTGTGTTTTGATTGAACTCAAATAGAAAGGATGGCCACATTTTTATTGTTATATATGTAGTGAAGAAATTACTTGCAAGGAATTCAGCTTTAGATGGGATATGGAATCATCGAGCAAAATTCATTACCCATTACTAGTCGCTACTTCTATTGTGCTTTGGTGTGTGTGTGTGGGTGTGTGAGCAAAATTCATCACCATGCTTACACTGTTAAAGGGGAAGGTGATAGCAAAATTAAAACTCTTAATTACCTCTCAACTTGAAGCAGAGCAAAAAGTAACACAGAGAAAAGACTTATATCATGAAAAATATCAAGGAATGAACGCAAAAATACGACAATGAAGTATATCTTTAAACATGTAACACAAAAAAAAAATTAAACAATGAAACAGATAGAAAACATCCATTTAAGAACAAGAAAAGGACTTATATCATGAAAGATATCAAGGAATGAACGCAGCAAATACAATAGAAACTATACCACAGTGATGAAAGGGATACACTAAGTCACATCAACACTGTCAGGATAGCAAAACGTAACAATAAGAATTACTAATTGATAATGACTTCAGCTAATTATGATGTCCACAAGCTGCAAGGAATAAATATAAATTTACCAACCTTGATTGCATCTACATTTTTCTGCTTAATATCAGCAGGAGAATGCAGGGAGGTAAACTTTGCTAATGAAGTCACAAAAGCATCCCGATGTGTCTTCATTGACATCACTGATGTAACATGAATAGCATAGCGGAAGCCTTCAAGACACAGAGCTATTACAATTTCATCATCACTTTGGTCAAGAGGAACGCTAAAAGCAGCTAACATTGGTGCCCAACACACCTCGATCATGAATCTAAGGATTACTACATCAGTTGCTGCATAATAGACTGACCTACAAATTTAAGCAAATAAATATCATATTTATGCATGTTGTATGAGAGAGGAACATTCTTCTCAAGATATTGAAATAGGATAAATTTCTATAAAAGGAAGAATAAATTAAAATTCCAAATACGTGATCTGATTGGCATTAAAGATACAAAAAAAATAACATAAAAAGAAGACCACCGTGGATGCTTTGGATTGATATATTGAATGTACAACTGACATTAACAATGAAAAGCAACATGAAAGTACTCGTAAAAGTGGTAGGACCGATAAATGGCTTGAACGTAAACGAAAGGTGGCAACAGAAGGTATTTTGTGTCAAAAATAGAACAAGGTTTATATATGAACTGAATAAAATTTAGACAAAAATATTATCATCGGAAAGTACTGTATAACATACTCAGTTTTGCGAGCTTTTTCTCTGAATTCTTCTTGCATACGACGGATCAGATCATCACTGGTCCCCATATGACTGTCCTCCCCACGCTTACGGACCACAATATTCAGTATACTATCCAAGCCTAACAGTCTGTTGGGATTCACTGCCTGTACTTGTTGGTGTTCCAAATCAACATCTTTCATTTTGATCTCATTTCTAGATATTCTCTCAAACAAAGACCTCAAGTATTCCTCTGGTATATCTTTTCCATCATCTATGCCACGGTTGTTTTTTATGAAATCTTCAGGAGACATCTGCAAAATTCAGTAACCAAAAGAAACTAACACATCACATCTATCATAATCATGTGAGCATGAATTTTTAGAATTAAATGAGCACACCTTATTCTTCACCATAGGATTGTGAGCGTCAGTGTTCAACAATATCACAGAATAAGCAAGGACATATGCTGTATCAGCACTAGAAAAGACTTTTGGATTACATTTGCAATAACGTTCAGCAAACTTTTCCATGATTCGATCAATTTTTTGTGCCTCACCAGGCAGTCTAAAGCCTTGAAGAAACATCCTGATTGCCTCATCAAACTCCATCCCTTGAAAGTCAAAAGAATCCACATAGGCATGCATTACTTTCAAGGATAATTCTTCCCTTTCTCCAAGATAATCACCAATCAAGGTCTTGTTCAATCCAGATGCATCTTTAAGAAAAGCAGCAATATCTTCCGGTGAGTTGCCCACTTTGTGGGCATTGATGAGAAACTCAATTCCTTTCTTTGGCTTCCTATTAAAGAGCGATATACCTTCCTGCCATAAAATTTGCATTAGCTTCATAGAAGAAGAACAGTTGAAGCAGTAACACAGATCTGCATTGTTATTCCAAAATTTATGCATTTGCTTACCTGAAGTTCTAGCTTATAAGCCCGGCGTTGCTCAATATTAGAAACATCAGACGCCTCATTGGATAGTTCAGAATGAGTATCGGATCCATCAACTGGGTCTTCTCCATTACCATTTGCCATGGGAAAATCTCCAGCTTCATGGCCGTTATCAACTGCTTCAATTTTCTTGCCTGAATGAGGATCGGGAATGCGCATTTGTTTGTTCATCCAGTCTCCCATTGATTTTAAAACAGCAACCAAACATTTCATGGCTTCAAGTTTTAGAGTTGCCTCTTGAGGCGGCAAAACTGTGGTTGTTACACCAGGAGGGACACCTTGGGCGGTTTTAAGAAGTCCATTTACCATCCTAGAAGGAACATAATGATTAAATATTTAAAGAGAAAGTATAGTTTATATTCAATGATAGTCAAGACAACCACACCACACCCTAACCAGCATGAATAGTGTAAAAACCAACTCAAATACATAAAATGCTAATAAATTGGAAATCCATCTATAAATGTAAAATTGCACAGATAATTCATAAAGCTTAACAAATTATATTCCATAGCACACCTCTCAAATATGTTTGATGAATTGACATCACAATCATAGTTGATAAAAATGTCTACCAATATCTGTGAATCAAGACAAAGTTTCTCTAAAAAACGAAGCACAATCATCTTTTGCTGAAAATTAGGTTGAGCAACATTTTCTAGAACCCTGAGAACAATCATTGGGAAAAATACTCCAATTTCTGCTTTCAACCCAGCTCTAAATCTTGATACCAGACTGATGAAGATAGAGCATGATAACTGAAATACGATCATAAGAGTTGAAGCACTGTTCTTCAACAATGATAGGCATAAGTACTGCTTGATGGCACCCAAAAACCTGTTTTACCAATCAATGCAAACATCAGTGTTCTTGTTTATCCAGAGAAGTATCACAATAAAGTAAACGCAAAATGTGTCATGTAGTGCCTAAAAAGCAGAAAAAGTAAGATGACGCAGTAATGAAATTAAAAGGGAAAATACTAAAAGAACAAATAATCACAACATAATAGTAGTTTATCCATTAGAAGCATAATAGTATTTAAGCACAACGATAATAATCATATGCAATTCATGGATGTTGGTGTGGGTGGGGAGCCAAGGTGAGCTAGCATCACAGAACTAAAAAGTAGTTCAGTGTTATTAAAAGTAAGATTGAACAGGGATGATGAGTGACCAAGGCACTATAAGCAGCACTATTGCCATCTATATAGCCCACTTAGGATTTAAACACATCCCGCTCATGGGACCTTAGAGTGTTCTCCCTGGTGCCAATTTCGGTGGGCATGTTTGGCTTCTACAAAAAAAAATAAAACACATCCCGCTCATGCCAGGACTAGAAATTTGTAAGATCGGACAATTGCCTGTGGTGTACATCAACAAAACACAACTAAACAGTAGTTCACTGTTATTAAAATTAAGAATGAACAAGGATGATGATTGGCCAAGGCACTATAAGCAGCACTATTGCCGTCTATATAGCCAACTTGGGATTTAAACACATCCCGCTCATGCCTAGGACTAGAAATTTGTAAGATTGTACAATTGCCCGTGATGTACGTCAACAACTGGTGTGGTATAAGTTCAAATCCACATTAAAATTGAGAACGGAATAGGCCTATCTCAGCCCTAAACCTAGCTCAAGGGAAGAGGATTAACGAAGTAATTATAGGGAGTACTTTGGCCATATTATCTAGAAAATACGTGATCTTAACAGTGTTGATAAAATGCAATTGAATTTCTTCTTTTGTCTTGAAATAGGAAAACCTTGCTAGTGGTGCACCTAACTTGCAAAGCCAAATTAACGCCCCTACAAACTATGTGTATCATCCAATAGGATTGGAAACCAAAACTTAGTACTGATCATTGAAAATATGAAAAAACACCTTGCTAAAATCACTATATGCAGTACTTTGGTCATCTATCTAGCCAATTTGGGGTTTAAGCACATCCCCTTCATCCTAGGAATAGAATGTTTGACCTTGAGGTTTGTAAGATGTGGACAATAGCATGTGAAGTAGGTCAACATCAGCAGTGGCACAAGTACAGTTCCACATTAGAATTGAGAACAGTCCCGGCCTATCTCAACCCAAACTTAGCTCAAGGGAAGAGGATTAACGAAGCCATTATAGGGAGTATTGGGTCAATATGTGATCTTAACAATGTTGATAAACTGCAGTTGAAATTCTCCTTGTCTTGAAATAGGAAAACCTTGCTGGTGGCACACCAACTTGCATGGCCAAGTTAATGCCTACAAACTATGCTTAAGAGCCTTAAGGATTGTAAAACCAAAACTTAGTGCTAATCATTGAAAATATGAAAAAGCACCAAAATATCTATTACAATTAAAATTTGTTGCACGTGTTTGGATAATTTGGTTTGTAACTTTTATACATCTACTACATAAGTGATGCAAGTGCCATATTTATCAATATGACAAAAGGCAACTAGACTCACATGTCTCATATTGCACCTGTAAAAGCACACGACAAATTCTTCTTAATTGCAAGTATACGGCCTCTACCTGTCCTATAGTATTCATTCTCCCGTGCTCTCTCAGATATTCACTATTCTTTGCATGGAAAGGCCATTCAGCTTTTTTTCCCATATATCAATGTCAATTAAGTATTTTATTATGAAAGATGATCTATTTCCTTATTTAGCTGTCCGCTTGGTTTTATTTGTATTACTATTACCATCTTGGAAGTTTGAAAGTAATGATATAATAATAGCACAAAGTCCACATAATGTAGTCATGTCTACGAGCTTCAAGTACCATATTTAACTCATAACTATGACAGCTAGTCATCTACACCACAATTAAACCAAGACATATCTCACCACCCTAACTAATATAAGATGCTAACTCTTTTAAAGTTTGAACTGAATCCCCTAAATAAAAGTACAGCAAAATGAGAGGAAAAAAAAAAAACGAGTACATCAACACAGAGTAAATAGAAGGTACACTCTACCTTTCACTAGTTCTGAAAACAGCTCCAGCATTCTCCAACAAAATTTTCAACAACTCCAACGCCACAATCTTTCCTCTCATTGACTGCGGATCAGCGGTGGCCTCTTTAGACGGTGACTTCATAGACAATTTACAAAGTGCTCTAAACACCAAAAAAGCATCTCTCCTCAGCTTATTCCCAATCTGAATCTCCAAATCATCATCCCTCTCCTCAACCACCTCTCCATCCACCAGCTCCCCTTTCCTCCCTTCCAAAGCCGTCTTATACATACTAATCTCCCAATACTTGGCATCCAACATATCCTTATCCGTCGAATCCAACAAATCTGCCGGATTCGTAGTCTCAACTGTCGCAGTAGTCTGAAACGCACCATCATGAGCCATAGCCGCAACCTTACTCGGTGTAGATGGATGCAAAACTCCATCTATATCCTGCATAATTTTTGTTATAAAACCCTGCACAAACACTGTCATAGAGCTATCAACATCAGATTTCTCCACCGGATCCATCAATTCCGCCACAACAATAGGCTGAATGGGAACAGTCGAAGAATCCGCCTCCATTCTTCGAAAAACAATCACTAACATCTGAATCAATGACGCTTTCGCCGTAGTTTGATTCACAAGATTCTTACTACCTAAATAGATATCATAACAAGTCCTCACAATCAAAAGCAAACAATCACCGTGAATTCTAAGCGAAATTGAAGTTACAGCAGACAAAAGCGTCTTCAAAACCAACAGCTCCATAGCATCATCACCTAGGTCATGACATTTACACACTGATTCAATCAATCTCGCTAGAAACTTCGATTCCGGACATTCACCAGCAGCATCAGCTTCACCGCGGAGGTAACCAACTGCAATCAGCTTCTGAATCGCATCAACCGCCGGATCGGCGATCTTCAACACACCGGAGCTCGCCGCGTTGATGAGAGGAGATAGAATCGTTTCAGATTCAGCTAAAGAATACTCGATCGCTCCTCCGTCGTGAAGCGGTCCAGGTAGTGAAACTTCCGGTTCACCGGAATCATCGGCGGTAGCATCGGAATTCGGAGATTGAATATTCTTCGGTGAAGTGAGGGTTTCGGTGACTGATTTACACTCATGAGCGAGTTTAGCGTGTTTTCGCCAGGAAGCGTTTTTGAGGATTTTCTCAAGAGCAGGGACGATGACGTGGCTGAGACGGGAATCGGCTTCCGAAGAAGCCATTCCCGAGTTGGTTGAAAAGCTCGATTGAGTTCGTTAATGGCGGCGAGTTGACTCGTTGAAGAACGAGTTTGTTACGGGATCTGATCGCGGAGTGTAAGAGAGTGTGGATGATGATTGCTTTTGTGAGTGTGAAGTTTTTCGTAACTGAAGTTTGAAATTGGATGGACTCAAATACCCTTTATTTCTTTGCTGTGAAGTGAAAAACTGTAACGTATAATGGTGGCAGTTATGACTATTGGATGAATTTTTAGTTGATTATTACATGCAGATGTAGATCTGAGTACAAGTCGTAGAAACAAGGGTGTGAAAGTCAATTTTGCGTGTTGCAATTTTCTTTAACCGTATTGGTGAGATTTGAATCTACTACTGTTTTTTTTTATGATAAAACAAAGTTAATATGAAAAAAAAATCAATAGCATAAGTTATGCTATATTCAGTGCATAAGTTATGCTATATTGCTATGATTATGCTACAATAATCATCACCACATTTTGTGCTAAGATCCAGCACACTATTGGACCTGCATATGTTCCAGCACATCTACTATTGTCTTTTGTTTGAAGGAATCTACTAGTGTCTTGTATGTCTTTTTTTTTTAAAGTGTCTTGTGTATCCTATATAGTCTAAATTTGTGTCTAATATACAAAAAAAAATTAATAAAAGAAGAATCTAATGGATAATTTCATGTATATGTTAGAAGGTATTTCTTTTCGCCTTTTGAAGATGTTGAGTCTTGACTAGAAGATTGAAGTAAATCCCGCAAACAAGAGGCATCATTTAGCCTGGGAAAGGGTGATAGTTTTCCGGTATGGGAAAGTTTGGTCAAGTTGTACAAGTGGCGATTTCTACCTTTTAAGTCCAAAAGGTAAGTTGGCATATTTTGTTCGTTGATTGCAACATACTTGTTGATCCTTTTCTGTCGAAGAAAGGTAAGTTTTTACATATATCTGTATTGAGGTGGCATTTAGGGTGGGAGAGGGAAAGAATTCCCCACCATGGGAAAGTCACTCTATGAAGGGCATATGGCGGTTTAATGTGTCTGCTTTTTTTCAATCTCGCCCCCTACCTTCATTAAAATAGAGCATACACCCTCCCCCCATTATATTGGCAGTTATGCCCCGGATTCATGAAAGCAAAAATAGTCATTGGTCAAAGTTACATTTTTACACGCGGAACCTATTCACCTAAGATTCGATCTGATCTTATTCACTAGGCTTAAATCTCACCATGTGTAAACCTCAACTTTTTCACTAAGCTTGAATTTCAACTTCTTAACTAAGTATGAATCTGAAGCTCTTCACAACTCTAAAAGTCGAACTTATTAATCTCTAACATATTCATGTCCTTGAACCCTAAACAATTTATGTTGATTGTCTTCAACCTTGTCGCAGATCCAAGCTTGAAATTTGAACATCTTCACTAACCATAAATCTGAACCTCTTTGTCATTCTTGAAGTTGGACCTCTTCACCCCTAACCCATTCAAGTCCTTGAATCGCAAACAACTTGTGTTGATTGTCTTCAACCTTGTCACATATCCAAGCTTGAAATCTGACAGGTACTTGGTTCTATCGATATGTTTACATTTAAAGTGGAAAAATTAGTTTGTGCGAGATATAAGTTCAGGAAAATTATATGGTGAAGTTCTTCAATTGACTTTTTCGGTGAAGTTACCCTACATCCAATAATAATGCGCCACGTTTTTAAATGATGTCATGTGTGCTGATTGTTGCATGGTATATACCGCGTACCTGCTCAATATGTTTCACCATAGACTAGTTTTATTAGATTTTTTGAATCATCAGTTTAAGCACCTCACTAGTGTTATTGTGTTGCCTTTCATACTATATTTATTTCATTTCTCCTTTTTGACTTTTTCTTCCTTCTTCTTCATTTTTTTTTTGTCCTCAAAGTTGAAGGTTTATGTAACCATAATCAAAATTAAACCATTACAATAACAAACTCTAAAGTCACCACAACATATATATCAGAAAACAATCAAAAGTATCTTCCATTTCATACCACCATTAAAATAACAAACTAACATGTTATTCATTCTAATGGAGCATTGATGTTTATCACTCTGTCATAACTGCTCTGTTCTCGTTGGCTTAGAATCTCTGTTCTTTTGGCTTCTGCTCCTCGTTTTTCCTCCTATCGGAGGAGCCACTCTTATGGCTAAGTTAGGTTCGAAAAGGAGGAGAGTTCATGTCGTAAATCATATTTCTTGTTGTTTTTGTCTTATTCTCCATTTCAACAACACACTTATTCCGATTTATTTATTTATTTATTGTTTTAGATCCTAACTAATTAATATCTGATTATGTTTGGGATGAATTTTTCTGACTTTTTCACTTTGTTTTAAATCACAAACATGTGAGATTTATTCTTTAGATCTGAACATGTGAGATTTTCTAATTGCAAAGTGTTGGTAGCGATGAATATATCGGTTTGAGATGAATTTGTGGATGAATTCATGGGTTTGGGATGAACAAGATTGTTGGGACAAATTTCTTAATTTCTATAAATTCGAATCGTTGGATTGCATTCGGTTACGTGCTCTGACCGTTGTTGAAATCACAAATAAAATGTTTTTTGTTCAAGAATCTATGTTTAGATCTCAAATTTCGGTGTTAAAATGGCTTGAATTAGTGGTTTTCATGTTTTGGGTTACGTGGCTCTTCAACCGGGTTATTTAACATCGTTTCTTTTTTAAATTTTATCGTTAATGTATGTGCGTTCATATTAATTTTATTTAGCTTTGTGTCAATGCAAGACTTGCTCTACTTAGAAACCCAACATTAAATGAATTAAATCATTTAATAGTTGCTCACAATTCAAAACAGTTAATAATAATTAAACAGAATAAAATTCCTAGAAATAACCAATGGAATGTGTGGTGCAGTTGGTGATGTTAATGTCGTACTGTGTGATAGGTTGCCTGTTTGAGTCGGGCGTTGTACATTTTTTATTTTTTATTGTTTTTAAACTCATTTTCTTCACCCGTAGATTGTAAAACGGGTTTTTTTTTGCCCCGCGTTCCGACCCGACTGGATCTCCCTTTGTACTCAATGAAACTCTACGAATTTTTCGTAGTTTTGATCGGAATTGAAAGGTATGAAGAAAGCGCAAATTTATTTTGCAAATTCACAATCCAATCACATATTTTACTTTTTAGGGTTCTTTAAAAAAAACGCGTTTGAATCTTTATTTTTTATCGAATTGACAACTTTTTACAATAAGGTCGAACATTTTCGATTCAGCATCCATGAAACCCATATCAATTTGAGAATTAATAATTTTGGTACTAATAATATCCATGAAACCAATAATTTTCGATTCAGTTTTGGTCCCCATAAAATAAAAAACCAAATGCTCGCGCCCCACCTAATAACAAACAGCAACACAGTTCATAAAGAAAACTAGCTACCCCAAATGTCATTGCAGCTTCATATGCATCATAAAACACATTGCAGCTTTATTCACGGTATAGTATTATCATCTATGATGTTTTGTGATGTAAATAATGAGGATTGAAATTGGAAGTGTTTTTATTAAAATGTAATTAATTGAAATGTTTTTTTTAATTATGTAATTTCATGTTTTTTTTAAAAAATTTGGATTTTTTTCCTTCTCTCATGAAGATGATGAATAAGTTGATGAAGATGGTGAAGGTATGATGAAGATGTTGAAGAGTGATTTAATAAAAATCTGGATGAGAGAGAATGTGAATAAATAACGAAAGAAAATTAGAGAGGAAGGAGAATTGGAATTAGAAGAAAAATCATGTGTAGAAAGTGTACCACGATAACATAGAGACCAAACAAATCTAACCGTTAAGATCTTGAAAGAAACTTGTCCATGGTGGAACATATGGAGCAGGTGGTCTATATTAGAATTTGTCCTACATCTGACGTGTCATGACTTGAAATTTGATTGACTGAAGCAAACGACTGCACCGAAAAAGTCAATTGCCCAACTTCATGATAGAACCTCCCATAAGTTAATTGCATTCGTTTGATATGTTTAGTGATATTTGTTTATTTCATCCTTAGAGTTTGAATAATTAATAGTTGTAGGTTTGCTGAAAGTCAGTGTTTGAATAGTCTCCCTGATTCGAAAATTATATCATGTTTAGTTGACAGTGAACATTGAACATGTGAAGTGGAGTAATAGTCAGGTGATATTTTGTACAAAAATATGCAATTAACACTATTTTTTGTTCACAATTGTCGGTGTTAGAAACTACAATATGGACATAAAAAGTAAATTCTAGATACATTTAACGTATGACACTTCTCTGAAATTAACGATGATGATGTTGAGGTATGATGAATTTACTTAGTATGTTGTCTTCCTAAATATTCGACTAATTTTATATCATTATTGAGTTCTTTTGATTGATTTATAATGTACATGATATGGGAAGTAGTTATAGTTCGGAGGGCGGTGATTGTTAATCAGAAGAAGTCTTTGGATGCAATTTTGATGTTGAACATGCTCTTGATTGTTTGACTGGAATAGAGAAAAATAATTTTAAGGGGACCAATTCAGAAGAAATCAGGAGGTATCATTTTCCTCATCGTGAAAGCGCATTTTTATTTTACAATTTGTATGGTTGTTCACATGGCTTCGCCAAAAGAAATAGTTGGGTTGTTGGGAACATTAAATGCAAAATTGTTCAACAAACTTCCCTTTTTCATAGAGATTAGAGAAAGTATCAAGGTTGAAAAGAATAAACAAGGTTTGCTTAGGAAAAGAGAGCATAAACCAACAAGTAGGTGTGGTTGTGAAGCAAAGTATCAAGTACATGTTGATTTTTGTAGTGGATGTTGGTACATAAAATTTTTGATGATGTCAACAACCTTTCATTTTTATATGACAAGTACAAGTGAATGCTACCTGTACACATGAAGATGAACGAGTATGAAAAATACCAAATGTAAACAGTGAGTAAATATGACATTCTAACATTACGCATTTATGGTTATTTTGTGCTACACAGGCTGGTGGTAATGAAAATCTGAGTTTTCTAAGGAGAGATGTGTATAATAAGCAATTCAAAGACAGGGGAAGCAACATGTCTGGTGTAAAAGATGCACTTGAATTTCTTAAAGGGGTGTGTGCATCATGGATGATATGATGTATTGGAGGTACACTGTCAATGAGAATGGAATGATTCAACGTTTGTTTTGGTGTGACGGCGTCAACCATATGGACTACACAATGTTTAGTTATGTGTTTGTCTTTGATGCCACAAATTGGGAAATAAGGTATAATACATCCTTAGTTATTTTCTCAAGAGTAAACCATCACAATGAAAGTGTGATTTTTGGTAGTGCAATTGTTGATAATGAAACTGAAGAAAACTATATCTAATTGTTAAAAACTTTTGTTGAAGCTATGCAAGGAAAACTTTCGGTGTCTATTGTACTCGATGTAGATTTGGCAATGAGAAATGCAATAAGAAGAGTATCTTCAAATGCTCATCATTGAGTGTGTGTGTGTGCGCGCTTGGCATCTCATACAGAATGCAAATAGTAACGTCGAAAATCTAAATTTTTTACCGAAGTTTAAGCTAGGGGTGGACATCGGTTGGTTTCAATCGGAAATCGGTCCCAAAGCCTGAAACTACCTTAACCCACGGTTGCAGTATCTATGTCCATTTCCGCCCAAATTAAGGATCGGTATAGTCGCGTTCGGTTTAATCGGTTAAGACGAATAATCAGGTGGGTTCAATCGGTTAATTCTAAAAAAAAGGACAGATTTGAAATCTCAATAATTTTTTAACATATCACTAGACAAATAAATTCTGGTTTAGATTCATAGTCGTAATTCAAAAATTTGACCTAAGTTGTGATTAAATTTTGGCTAATCAAATATCATATGCTAAAAGTAAATTACAATATAAATTGATGTCACTAATTTAAGGCCATTTCGTAATAATTTTATAATACCATTTTGGTGTCAAGGTCATTAATACTGTTGTAATATGTTTTTATTAGTTCAAAGCACATCACAAACTACCACAACACAACCAACAAGTATTGAGTCACAAGTATTAAGTATTAAATTACAGTCATCCAAATATTAAACTTAAACATTCAAATATTAAAATGAAATATGTAACTTGTTGATGCTTCAACATGGTGAAACTTGAAGTTGCATCTGGAAAAATAAAACAACAATAAAATTAAGCATTTTATATACAAATCAGAATAGCACTTAGCAATAAAGCTCGCTATTTTTTCATAAAAGAAGGCCTTTTTAGCCTTTGTTAAAATTTTTATTCCTCGATGTTTCTCATTGCAGGCACCTAACATATAAAAAAATACTCATCACCAATTCTAAACTACATGATCAAACAACTTATGTAAAATGCTAGATAAGGGAAAACAACATACACTATACAGCCAAGCAACCAGCAAAAATGACATCACAAATGGTCCATATTCACCATGGAGCCAAGCAAGCAATCAAAATTCATTTCAAAATGAATCTAAAAAAGAGAGGTGTGTGTTGTGTAGTACCAGTATTATGTGACTCCAAAAAAGATTTCAAACTGCATTTGAATTGAATATAACAAAATTAGGACACAATAACAACCACACTAAAGTTTTTTAAAAGATATGAGTAAATTGTAATCTACTTACAAAATCATTTGTAATTATAATCCTATAAGTTCACTCCAAAAAGTTTCCCTCCAAATGTTCTTGCTATCACATTCCTGTTTTTTCAATTGGTGTATTAAAAATTGTCTTTGTTTTGATATTTGTTGCTTATGTAATCTGAATGCACTTAATGTATGATGATTATCTTTTACAATATCTCTTTATTTTTTTTCCTTAATTTGATTCTACCTTTGGTATGTAATTAAGGTTATATGCGACATTGTGAGAAATGACAAAAGATAATTTTGAGGGTAATGCTTTTGGATGTTCATTACAATTACCAACAACAATCCATTGTATTAAGTTCTACTTTTATTTGACTATACTTAGTGCAAAATGTTTTCATTTTACCATGTCTTCTAATTTTGTTTCCATTTAATTTGATTATAGCTTTGGTATGTAGTTAAGGTAATTGGAGAGTATGGAAGAAGAAAGACCATTATGGAGAATATTGAAACGTTACTCAACAGTTTCTTGAATGAAGTCGTTAGAAGTGAAAAATTGATCCATCATTTCTATCATCAGGAGTTCAATCGATGTCAAAAACAATGGTAACATTTTTACTATATTTCAATGAATCTAGCATTTGTCTCCATCTCTTGATATCTAAAGTACTCCCTCCGGTCTCAAATAAAAGAAAATATTCATTTTTTAGGTTCATTGAGTAGTTAATGTATTTGGTCTGACCAAATACATTAACTACTCAATGAACCTAAAAAATGAATATTTTCTTTTATTTGAGACCGGAGGAGTAACAATTTCATGTGCACCTTTGATTTAGGTTTTCTTTCCTTTCTAAGCATGCAATACATAATTACTTATCTTCAATAATGAATACATATATTTTTCTTCTAATATATATGTTTCTGATCATGGAAGACTAAGATACGAATTATCTTTATGGAAAACATGTGAGAGAAAAGACTATTTGAACTTTGAAGCATTGGCCTACAACATGGATGCTTATAATATTATGTTCCTTATCAGGTTGGTTATTCGTATTTGAAAATCTCAAGTAAAGTTCTCTATCAACAAAGTATGATTGTTGGTAGCACCACCTTCAATTGCAAAGTAGATTTTCCCTCAAGGTTTTTTATTTTTCGATGATTAGTGTAACACTACTCATTGAATAGTTGGTGTAACTATTTTTTATAGGATTATTGTACACATATGCTCCATTCTTTTCTCTCTTTTTTTTGGTGATATTTTCTCTCATATGCTCTTATCTTTGTTTTAGAGAATAATTTGTTGCAAAAAGTTTATTTAAATCTTTTTTTTTAAGATCGAAAATCAATTTTTTTCCCGATCTCATCCAACCTCCCACTATATAAGTAATCTCAAAATGTCATTATAAGTACTATTTTTAAATTTTGATTCATCTTAGTCACACATTAAGACATGTCATCCATATATAACTTTCATCGATCTTTAACTTTTAAAAAAAACTATGTTTAAATTTTAACTTCTTAATCGTAACGTAATATGTTTTTAACTTCTTATTTTTATTTAAAATTTTCTTCCATTTAGAAAATTCTAAATAATGGCTTCCAATATTTGCAGCATGGTTATAGAGCTGAAGGGTTCTACTATTGTTCTTAATGACACATATTTTTATATTCCTATTCGATTTAAAAATGTTTCTCTTAAGAAATTCTACCTAGCTTAAACTCCTAACCACTAATGCAACACGTCCAAAAAAATCAATAGACTTCTAATTGGTTTTCCTACTAAACCATATCATTTTTAGTTGTATTTCACTAACCCTGTTCCACTAAACCACATCACAAACATAGACTCATTTCATTTACATGATGAACTCACAAAAAAAAAACTCTTTGAAATACTTAAGCACCTATTTTTTCTTGGTAATGTTAGTCGGTTTGTGGGAGATGGAAAAAATACTCTCTTTTAGACTGACGTGTGGGTGGGTGGAGTATCTTTTAGAGATTGTTTCCCTAAATTATTTGAGTTGTCCTTGTTGAAGGGTGAGTCTTTGTTTGGTAAGCACTCGTTATGTTGGGGGATTGATGGGGAGGCATAGAGGTGGAGGCGTAGATTGTTTGCGTGGGAAGAGGAGTTAGTGGGGGATCTTAGGCTTCTATTCAAAATGTTAATTTGCAGTTTGATAGGATTGATAGCAGGTTGTGGAGGTTGGACACATCTTCAGTGTATACAGTTCGAAGTGCTTGTAATTTTCAGAATGTTAATGTGTTACTGTTGATATTGCGGTGCCTGTGGCTTCTCTTTGGCATAAGGACTTTCCTTTGAAGGTGATGTTATTTGTTTGGCGCTTGTTTCGGGATAGACCTCCTACTAAGGACAATCAATACCGTCATCAGGTTATTGACATCGAAGCCCAGTCTCGTGTTGGAGGCTGTGGGGAGGTGGAAACATCTTCTCACCTTTTTTCACATTGTAATATGTTTGGAACCATATTCTCAGGTGGCTTGGTGTATCTTTGGTTTTGCGTTGTGATGCACCCACTTTTTTTAATTAATCAGTTTAGTTTTCTTGAGGGTGCTGGCAAGTCGAGACGTTCTATTCTTCAGGTTATCTGGTTTGCAACTGTGTGAGAAATTTGGAAAGAAAGAAATAACATCGTTTTCAATGGCAAATATTGTTCAATTATGCAAGTGGCGGACAAGATTAAGTCATCGACCTTCACGTGGTTGAAGGGGAAACACACTAGTCTTCGCTTAAAGTACCATGGTTGGTGGCTTAGTCCATTTACTATCCTAGACATTGGCTAATTGATAGTTTCTTTTTGTTTTTTGTTTCTGGTGGCTGGCCGGTGCCTTGTAATTATTGTTTCAAACTTGTCTATATCCTGGTGTTTCTTCCTTAACACACCTTGTGCTAGGAAGACTTTTTTGATGTGGTAATATATTTCATTTTAGCCTCTTCAAAAAAAAATACCTATTTTTTTAATGTCTAAATTAAAAGCATGACCAATATTATTGACAACAATATATACGCAAAGATAATCATTGGGCCCGAAAAACGATAACCTAATTACTTCACTTCATTCACGTTCCTCTTCTTCTCCAATGGCGGCCGACCAAATCTCCATGTTTAATTCTCCTATACTAAGAGCATTAACTATGCAGTCCCGAAAACCTAATTACTTTGTTCCTTCTTCAACCAATTTATCTAGATCCCAACGGATGTGTTCGATTCGTTTGAAGTGCAAAGGTAATCAATTTCTTATACTTTTTGTTTATTGTGTAGGGTTTACCAATTTCTTATCTTTTTGTAGGTTTACCAAATTCTATCCCTCCTCCCTTGTCGATTGATTGGCGATCTTTCAACATCCTTCTTAAGGTTCCACTACAAGGAGCTGCTACAGGTATTTCAAGAATAACATGCTTGATATTTGTTTTATGAGAATATTCTTGATTTATTTTTTAATTTTTAAGAGAAATGTTTGATATTTAGTCCATTATTCTGATAGAAATGAAAAGTAAATGTGCATTGCCAATTCAATATGATTCAGATAATGATGTTGAACTTAGTAACGGTGCTTGTGTCTTTGTTTATGTCAATGAATTGTGACATGATAATCATGTTGTTGGTTGTTGGTGTGAGTTATACATGCTAAATGTCGATTGGTGAATTTATACTTTGGTTCATTGATCACTCTTTTTGAACTTACTTTTGCCAAAATTCTTGAATGGTATACCTACCCTCTTTATGATTTTTACTTATTCGGAGTACTTCGTGAATTTGATAATACATTTAAGAGTTGAAATTTTAGGCATTGTTGGTTGTATCATATTATGGATGTGAAGGAATTATTAGTTTTAATGAATTTAACAACGATTGATATTGATTACAAAATAATAATATTATCAACCGTACATTTTCATTAATCACCAACCACGTTACTATCAACATTGTTATATTTAGATGAAGGTTTTAATCTAAAATATTCATCTTCTCCCCTTGATGCATAATTTCTTATCTATATATCTATATATATCTAATATTTAGTATGCAATTCTTTGAAGTTGATCTTTCAGTAGTATAATATTGTGTTGGTTGTAGTCAAAAAAATTATAAACATTAGACAAAAGTAATCTATGTAACAACATTGCGGTCTTGTCACGTGCTCGTTCCTCGATGCTTGCGAAGTTACTAATACACATTCTTGACTTTCCTATTGAATTTCCTATACTATCTGTTTTCGTCAACATCGACCTTAGTATCATTCAAGATATATAATGACTCATTAAAATAAAATAAAATTTAAAAAATGCATCGCAGAGTAAAGTTTGTATACAATATTTTATAAAAATTTCTTCAACCGAGATTAGATCTGGTAGTATAACATCATTACCTGTCATAAAAATATATATAGAAATTAGTTACAATTATGTATTAAGAATGAAACAATCAATATGTTGTAAACAAAATAAAAAACAAATTTTACTACCCACATTTTTTTTTCTTCCATATATATTACTAAGAATTTCACTATTCTATCCACCATTGTTGATGATTCTTGATTCAATCTTTTTTTTCAAAATCAAGGATGTTGTGCAGCCACTTGTGTAAGAATTCCATGCATCTTCACCTTCAACAACAATATAATACAATCTAACTACATTGTCTTTATATCCCCTTGTTTGAGCATTACAATAAACTCAATTCATGTAAACTCCACCTTTCCTATCATTATAAATCACATAACTCTATTTTGAAGTTGAAGGCTTGATTAAAAAAAACTTGGTAATATATTGCTAGCATCTTTTTTTTTTCTTTTTCTGTAAACATAGATAAAGCCTCAGAATTGCAGAATACATTACTAGCATCTAAACTATATATATTGCAAGATGTTGTGTTCTTGGTATATAAATTAAATGCCAAAATTTCTCCAAAAAAAAATCTCAAAAATTAAATGTCAAAATTATTGTCTCCTAATTGAAAATGATAATTTTGTTTGAATTATATTATAATGTTAATTTACATATTAATATTAATATCCTTTTCAATATTATACCAATTCATATTAAGCAAAAGAATGTGTAATTTTTTATTATATACAAGCTCTGTCAATTCATGTGGGCTAATAGTGTAACAACTTGTCTTTTATGCAAAATGCAGAAAAACAATACGTCGTGAAAATGACTACTCATCATGCTACACGGTAACATGTAATACAACAAAAATCGATGAAAGATATTAAAATCAATGACAGACAATTGTCACATATATATTATCCGGTGTACAAAACATAACATTATAATTCAACCTATGACATCTATGACTTGTTTAGTTATTTTAGACTTTTTTTAGTTTAGTCGACTATGTAGGTAAATAAAATTACTAATAATCTTTTTTAATGTAACATTTGTTGTAATTAAATAACATTAACATTAATTACTGAATAACAATTTCTCTTGACTACTTGAGATAAATTCATCAAATTTTTGTAGTGACTGATATCAAATGGGACAATACGTAACAAAAAAGTTAAAATTTGATGATTTTTTCCTACATTACATTAATTAAACATCATTAACAAGCATAATTGAAATAACTAAACACTAATTCAATAACACCTAATTTGAAGGGCCACACTCTTCTTCACCAACTACTATTATGTTCACCATTTCAATTTAAATGAAAGGCATAATAGTATAAGAATCATCACCGTGATTACATACTTTTGGATTGAAATTGACTTTTCTGTTTTTCACAGTTCTTCCTTCAACAATGAAACATCATAACTCATAAGAGTGACTTTCGTTTAAAATACTCAAATCATAAGAAAAGTAAATTGTTAGCATGATAATGTTCTTCTTGAAACGAATTCTTCAGTCCTACAAGACGTTGTGTGTATTCATTTTTTAATGTATGGATTTTACCTTCAAACATTTACTTAATATTTCCATCTCAAACTCCTTTAAAGATAGCAACTCATCTTCCAATATTTTGTTCATATTGGAGATTTTAAATTCAAGATCAGTCTTTAACTCTTCAATCTCTCGCATGTTTCCAGACCAAGGTGTTCATTTATTCTTCTACATTTCCCTTCGTAGAATCTTCACCTTCAAAGTACTTTCCAAGATTTGTATAGTTTCTAAAACTCATCCAATAGGTTAACATCATTAGGACAAGTTGCAACACTTATCGCACTCATCACCATTTTTGCAAGTGTAGAAAAACCTATTCGGATTTTTGAATGTCATAGAAACATTGATGAGAGCTCATCTTGTTCCACTGTTGTTTGACGAGGCCATCAGATGGATATTTTGCAACTTTATGTGATCAAGAAAAAAAAAAGAGTCAACAATGCAAATCTAAGAAAAACGATAATCAAACATGAATAAAACAAGACTTTCAAATTGATGGCATGTCTGAGATTATCCTCATTGGTGTTTTGTGATGTGGGTTCACCAAATCAAATTTTGGATTGATTATTCAAAACCGAATCAAATCGAACCAAACCGCATACATACATTTTAATAAAAAAAATGACAAACATTTTCGTACATATTTTTTTTATTAATATGATATACTATATTATGATAATACATTAATCTTTGGTTTTTAATTATTTTAATGCAACTTATTAGTTTAGTTTAATTTATATTTCTTTACTCGTATGTTTCAAAGATAACCCATCATTCTTTTATTCATAATATTAATTAATTTTTGGCTTAAATATGTAAAAGATCCCTGTAAGTTGACGCGTTTTTGGTTTTAGTCCCTGTATCTTTTTTTGTTGCGAAACAACCCTTGTATCTTCTTAACTTTTTGGAATTGATCCCTAACGTCAGGTTCCGTTAAAAAAAAGTTGTGCTGGCTAATGGAGGCACACATGTCACTTGCTGAGTTGGCAAAACACGCTTATGTGGCATGAGAGATGATAAGTGACTATATTTGAGGGACCAAAACCAAAAACGCAAAATTGCATAGGAATGAAACTGGAAAAACGTAAACATCAAAATTTGAAATTTAAAAACCAGACCTTCTTCATCTCTCTATTTTTTCTTCTTCATCTCCAATCCCAATTTCTTCATCTGCAATTTCAGCCTCATCAAAACAAACCACGTTATCTCCATCAGTGTTTTTAAAGTGCCACATATGCCTCTGGATAAACTAATTGAGATTTCTTAGGGATGAACCTTTTTATTCTTGCTTGCGTTTGTCGGCGATCATGCTGTTAATGGCGGTCTTTTCCGAGATCATTTAGGTACTTTCCTTGGTGCCTTTACCTGTAATTTGGATCACTCTTCTATTTTTAATTATGAGATTATGAGTTTTATTTATGCTCTAGAGTTTGCTGCCCACCATGGGCAGAGGAATTTATGGATAGAGAGCGACTCCACCAGTGCTCTGCTGATTTTTAAGAATGCCTCTTTAGTGTTGGTTTTGCTTCGTAATAGATGGCATAGTGCATGTCATCTGGGTGTTCAGGTTATCTCTTCTCACATCTTCCGCGAAGGGAATTGTTGTGCCGACATGTTGGCTAGTATGTGCCATTATGTACAAGACTCCGTTTGGTTGACTGAACTACCATCTGCTTTACATTTTCATTTTTTTACAGACAGATGTGGTCTTCCTACTTACAGATTCCCTTAGTTTGCTATTTTGCTTTCATTTTCTTTCTTGTTTGAGAGTTTTGGCCTAGTCTCCCCTCTTGTATACATTTACCCCCCCTTTTAAAATAATATTTTGAGATTGACGATATATGATGGAGGTTCATTAGTGTGCCAACCTAGTTGAGATGTCGTTGCTTCCTCTTGATGCCTGTCTTTTATCCTGGTTTAAAAAAACAAAAATTACAAAAACAATTTAATATATTATGAGAATCTCACCAACAAAAAAATTATAATTTTTTAATAAAACATGAATTCATATATTTTTTGGCGATTAAGAATTCATATTTAATTCAAGTTATTAAAAAAATCTATTTTTTAAAGGGATTTTTACAATGTTTCACACATTTCTGTACAATTTAATTAAAAAATACATAAGTTGATTTAAAAATAATGACCAAAATTGATGATTAAAATTTTTATAAAAAATAAAAGTGAAAGAAAAATTTCAGAAGGAATTTAACCCAAATTTTCATCATATCACACTCAAATGTAAAAAAAATAAAAAACAGAATCCGAAACCCAATCCACTTCGTTTGAACGAGAAGCATGTTGGAATCTAACTGAACTCAATGCTCGCCGGAAAACGGAAAGCTCGCCGGAAAACCCAGCGGTTAGTCGTCGGCAGTAACATTTGTATAAAACGGATTAGCATTTTTATTCTCCTGCTGTAGGAACTTACTCTTTTTCTTCACCATTTTCAGGTTCTCAATATAATGAAACTTTAGCGTTCTTCATTATGAATATCTTAGCAAATATTAGGTTTTGTGTTTATCCTAATATCATAATTGGATCCTATTGCAGTAACCTTGTATGCAAGTTTTACAATTCTAATTACTCAATAACCAATAACACAACCAAATTGTATCAAATTCATAACAAAACAAACTCGTTATCGAAAAAAACGAGTTATTTTGATATTCATAAACACCATTTTGATCCAGTATTAGTTAGCGTTGGTACAGAGGAAATTGTAGAAGAAGTGATAGAAGGAAGCTATAAAAAATTTAGGTGGAATGAGATAAGAAATGATATCACGGAAGAACAAAAACAAGCTATAACTAAGCTTCCGTTCAAGATGGTTAAGCGATGCAAGGCGGTGATGAGACAGATTATATGTTTTTCTGAAGAAAAAGGAAGATTGTGTGATGTTTTGAGGGCTTGGGTGGAGATTATGAAACCTACGAGAGCAGATTGGCTTTCGGTTTTGAAAGAGTTGAAGAATATGAATCATCCTCTTTACCTTGAGGTATTTATTTCACATCTTTTACTTTTCATAGATATTTCTATTACACAAGATAAAATAAAGTCAAATTATTTTCATAGAAGCTATAAGCTGTTTTATTAAGCTATCTAGGAGAATTTATGGAAAAAAAGCTGAAAACAACTTTTGCAGATAAGTTGTTTTCACAAGTTCTCCCAAACAATCTCACAAGTGTTTATGCTAGTAGACACTCAAATAAGCCAATCCAAACAGGCCCACAATACTTTTTGTTTTTATATATTGTTTTGTATTTGACATATTTACTGCTCTATCTAACATAGAATAGGACCTTAATTTTGAGTTAATGTATTGGAGTTTCTAGATTTTATTCTGGAGGAGTTGTAGACATCTTGTCGGCATCTAGTTGCTTTAGAAATCTGTATATTTCTGTGTCTTAAAATGATTTATTAAGTGCTTTAGTCACCCAAATTTCTGCTGTCAGATGAGAAATGAATGAAGTGAGATGTTTCCTGAAATTAGCCATTCTGGGGTTTTTTGACTGTAAAGAATGCAGTTATTAAATATCATTCTCTATGTTCTGTCATATGGTTTTCACATCTTATCTACATCAACTAGATGCAAGTTTGTGGTTTAGGTATATAGTATACCACAAAGGAGTGATTGCTTAATTAAAAGAAGTTTAATGAATATGTATTATGAATATTGTTGTGTCCATCATATGGCTGTCATTGGCAGTGCAATTTACTGATCTCGTATTCTAAACATCCTGGTAACCTAATTAAACATCGTCCTACTAAGATTTTGATTCAAGGAACCAATTTACCTTTATAAAAAAAAAGGAATAGAAACATTTTACTTTATTCAAATACTTTTCTTGGTGGGTGGTCGTTTTCTTACCTGAATATATGCAACTTGATTTGGCTGCATGAGTGAAACATTTATTTACTTTATTCTCTACAATCTGAAACAAAATTTGATTTATATACTTTCATAGGTGGCAGAGCATGCTCTTGTTGAAGAATCCTTTGAACCTAATCTTCGTGATTATACAAAGTTAATTCATTATTATAGCAAGGAGAATCAACTCGAAGCTGCTGAGAATATTTTTATGTTAATGAAGCAAAGGGGCTTCATCTGTGATCAAGTAATTCTGACTACCATGGTTCACATGTACAGCAAGGCTGGCCATCTTGACCGGGCCGAGGAATATTTTGAAGAGATCAAATTGCTTGGTGAACCTTTGGACAAAAGATCTTACGGATCAATGATTATGGCCTACATCAGAGCCGGAATGCCTGAAAAAGGAGAGAGTTTACTTGAAGAAATGGATGCTCAAGAAATATATGCAGGAAGTGAGGTTTACAAAGCATTACTTAGAGCTTACTCCGGAATTGGTAACGCAGAAGGCGCACAAAGGGTCTTTAATGCAATTCAGCTGGCCGGTATCATCCCAGATGATAAAATGTGCAGTCTTCTTATTTATGCCTACAGTATGGCTGGTCAAAGTCAAAAGGCTCGAATTGCATTTGAAAATATGAAAAGAGCAGGTATTGAACCTACTGATAAATGCATATCTTCAGTGCTTGCTGCTTATGAAAAGGAAAACATGCTAAATACAGCATTAGAGTTTCTAATAGAGTTGGAAAGGGATGGCATTATGGTCAAGGAAGAAACTTCTAGAATACTTGCTGGGTGGTTCCGGAAACTCGGGGTGGTAGAAGAGGTAGAGCTTGTTTTAAGAGACTTTGCCACCACTACCAGTCACCAAATAAGCTAATGTAGAGGTAGTGCACTATAATTTATTTGAAGTTTTGTATGAGCAATGCCTCTGAGGAAGCGATCTTGTTTTCAATGTATTATAGCCATTTTAATGTGCAATGCAATGAAAACTACCCCTTTCTTTCCTTTCTCACTGCACTTCTGGTCTTTTGGCTGAAATTTCTTCTATTGAAGAGGGTTGTGACATGTACATTGTCTCATTTTCTTAGTCCTTATAGTTATACGTATGCGCAAAATTGTTAAAAAAACATTCTAGCTGGTTCTAATTGGAAATCCACATAGTACTCTAAGACATGTCGTGATTGTGAACACCTACAGAATCATTATACTAAAAAACAGATCTTGCAACAGTTTCATATCTGACTTCTATCAAATTACCTGAGTTTGTTTAGAATACAAACTGTTATACATTATCTATCTCCCCTTTTTTATATTTTATTTTTTATCTCAGTCTTACTCGGAGGTTTATATCTTGCCATGATTTGTCGATACAGAACCGCTATTGAAGGCCAATTCTAACTTTATTTCATAACATATCTCATACACAGTTCAACCATTCTTTTGTGTTTCTTAATGTTCTTCCAAATCAGATGTAAGAACTTGTTTTGCTCCACTCGACCAACCCCTTGGAGTTTGGTCCGTGATGGCGGGGTTTGCATTTTTTTTGTGTACTAAATTTTGTGGCTATATGGATGCAAAATTATAAGAATGAACTAAGACATTATTTTTGTCTTCTAAATCTCAACTAAGAGGTTGTGAGACCAAGTGTGTGTGTTTTTTTCTGCTTCCCAACAACCTTCGTGTGTTTGTTTTGGCGGTAGACTTGATGCAGCCGTGCGTTGAAAGAGAAGTTAGAATATCCAGCTTCACAAAATCATCGTAAAACTAACACGATAATTGCAAGCTTGGTGCGCAACCAAACATTGCCTTACTTTTGAACCAAAGCAACACATTGTTACTTCTCACATAATCAAGCTTTGAAACACATACAAAGCCAACTCAATACACACATACATACATGTTGTACTCGTTGGAGAAAAGATCAATTCATAGAAAGAACTACAATATACATCAATCTTAAACTTTTTTATTCTCTAGCAACTAAACCAAAAGCGATCTACCCTTACTTGTAGTTACACACAACATGTTGGACGCGCAAGAACTTATAAATATAGAATGTAAAGTTTGCAAACATGAAATAACACTTTCACACGTAGCATGCATTGATCATTATGGGATACATATAATGTACATACATCGTTTTCTTTCCAGAATTCATGACTCATCAACATCAGCCACATATTATACTGTCAACAAGAAGTAATTGTGAAGAAAATTGAAAACTTCTCAATATACTTTGGAAAAAATGAAACAAAAAGAAAGGGAGGAAATTAAATATAACGATATAACCACGATTAATACATCATAGTTTTTTTGCAGCAGATTAATACATAATAATTAATTGGTCTATACTGAAAAATGCTTGAAAATTTAAAATCCCTTGCTAATATATATCCCATGTCTGGTCAAAGGATGAAAAAGAAAGACAGGTTTTTGTAATAGACAACAGAATAGATTAATGAATTATATTCAAAACATGACTGGTCATTTAGAAAATTTGGAATACGAAGCAGATGATGAGGCATTGGAGGATGGCACAGATGAAGAGCCAATTTGTCTATGAGTAAGGTCACATGCCACTGATTGAATCCCAGCAGTGGTTGATGTTGGGGCATGATGAGCAGCTAAGTATTGACGTGGGTCAATACTGGACCTCTGTTGTTGCATGGACAATGAAGGTTGTCCCATTGAGTCGAAAAGTGTAGACATATCATAGGTGACCGGCATGGTTGTGGCGGTGGTTGGTGGTAGGTCAGCAAAGGAGAAGACTGTTGGGGCCGCGGTCGCCTGTGGTGGTGGTAGAGGTGGCTGTTGGGTTAGCCCTGTTGAATTAATGTGGCTTTGTAGGTAGGAGAGTTCAGCTTGTAAACTCATCACCTGTGGAATAAAGAGACCAAAAAAATACTCCAGTTATTTAAAAGTTTTATGCATGCATATAGTTATATATTTCCATGATGCTACTTTGTTGTATTGATTTTCAAAATATAGAACTGGACTTGTGCATATACTAATACTATCAATGTAAACAAGTTTTACGTATGCATATATATCTTGCCATGATGCTACCTTGTCCTATTGACTTTCAAAATATCTCTCTTGAGTGACTGTGTGGGTAACTTTTTTCTAATCTTCTAATGTACATACAAAATATACTCTAATTAAATATAATAATGATAATGCTCAAATATTTTATAAAAAAATGATAATAATACTAAAAGTAAGTTGAGAATAAGGAACCTTAGCGACCTAGGATGCAAGAATATTGACATTGACTAGTATGAACGTGTGACTTTAAACAAACTTCTTGAAGAGATAAATAAGAGTTTTGTACAAACAATGTCTCTAGCTTGGGAAAAATAAACAAATAAACATGATTAAGCTTGAAGGAAAAAAATATCTAAGATCAGCAATCTTCACAAAATAATTTATATAGATTTTGACATTGACCTATATCTTAAGCATGGGGATTATCAACTTATAGCTATCTTTAATATCTATAATAGAGATACTAGTTTATATAGGTTACTTAAAGTCAATCAATTATGGTATTCGTAGTATATATCTTACTAATATATATCATTATAAAAATAAAAATTGGTTAAATAATCTAATGTCTAGAAACAAATGGGTCGTTGAATTTCACTCGGTAAAAAAAGAAGACAATATACAAAAAGTGTTGAAAAATGAATGATTTTGTTTTTGAGGAAAAAAAACTACTTATTATATATTTTATTTATTGTTTTTGTGTGATAAGAGTTTATAAAATAGCCCTACAAATGCAACTCGATTGATAGCTCCATAAACATTATTATGTAAGAGCTGAAATTTGAATATCAGATTCTCCACTTCTCATTGCCATTAAGTTACATATAAAAAAAGAGTTTGTAAAATAATTTACTTTAAGTCTTCTATTTAAAAGAAAAAAAAATACAATCTCATGTTTGATGACTTAGATTTCACTTGAGAAAAATGAAAAACATTCCAATAAAGAGAATTCAATTCCCTATCATTGAAATAATTTATCGACTAATAAGATATTCATCCTTATAGCTGTTAGATTAATCTAACGACTAAGACTTAATGATAGATAATGGAAGGGACATCGAGGATCCAAATGTTTCCTACCAAAAAGAAAGTCACTTCACAATACTTGACATGCACAACACAATTTAAAATTTTAAACTTACTATTAAAACCATCTTATTCAAAAGAAAATGCCAAAAAATTGAGGGACTTTTACCCCCATATTTTATGGAGATTATTAAGTATTAACTACTACTATATGTGAGACTTACCTCACGGTTACACATTCTCAAAGTCTAAGAGAATGGAAGAGAGTTTGAGTGAAATTATTTGTATCAAGGTAAATTATAATTTCACAAAAAGATAGGGACAAATTAGCAAATTAATGTGAATATTGTTGATTTCCCAATCAAAATTGCTTAACTGAACTATGGAACTACCGACCATCTCCCTAAAAACAGCATGAACCAAGGACTTTGTGTAGACTACCCATTCGAGTACGTAACAACCGACCACATATCATTTGTTAATCAATTAAAAGATTTATGGATTTCACTAAAATTAATGTATAGAAACTGTTCCCTCTTACTTAGTTACTACTTCCATGGCTTCGCAATTGGCAAGCCCTACCTTTTTTGTTTTCCTCTTTCCCCAAACCTTCCTTTTGTTTCTCTTTTGGATGGCACAAAACAAAAGCACTACTACAATGTATGCAAAGGCTTTGTTGAAGGAATGTTGAGGGTATATATGCATAATATATCTCTTAATGTATAGAAAATTGTTTATTTTTTGAGGCATAAAATGAATATGAAACTTATTCATGTATGTAGACGTGTGTCCATATCCTTATATAGCTTCATTTATAAGCTCTAGGTAAAATAAGTTTAATAATAATAATAATAATAACAACAACAACAACAATAACAATAATAATCATAATAATATTGCTGTTATAAAATGAGTTTTAAATTTCATAAAAGAAATGAATTTCAAAAGCATCAATGTGAACATAAGAAAACGAGGGTTTAATTCCATTTTCACTTATTGGCTAAAAAACAAAACAAAATAAATTTGGGGGGTGTTAAATGAGATCATATATGGTTTTGCATCATCTTGCAACTTTGTCTAAATTAAATAGCCAATAAAATAAAGTAAAAACTTCTAAAATCACAATCTGACCACTTTCAAAATTCCTTATAAGATGCTGCTTGATTTTTGAGGCAAGAGAAAAAAAAAGGAAATTCTTAGAAGTTGACCAACTTATGATTCACCTGGTTAGCAAAGTAGTTTAGGAAAGGGAATAATTAATACATTCAAATTAAGAAGCAAACAAACAATCAAAATGATGATATATGCCAAACAAATTTCACCTTGATTCATCTCATTTAAAAAAAAAAGAAAAAAGACATGCTAATTAAATTAACCATAGCTTCCAAATTGGAGTAGCCCAGATTTAGATTTGAGACGCATAAGAAGTATGATATTATACGTAAGAGATTCAAGATTCAATCTTGCAACTAATATTTTTCTCTCCTTTAATGAACTAAAAAAAAACTAACATTTAACTATAATTTTTTTGAAGTAACTATAATTCTAACAAGAATTTCTAATGATCAAAATCAACATTAATCAATAATAAGTTACCTGTTGCTGAAGGGCAACGATGTGACCTACACATCCATAGATAGGATCTCTCAACCTTGATTGAGCTTCATAACAAAGAGAGACTGCAGCATCAAGCCTCCTACAAGTTGGAATGCCAAGAAGGAGTTTGGATACATTGCTAGCCCCAAACACTTTGTGCACAGCTGCAAAGTGTGTTGTACCATGCTCTGAATCAAAGTATGGAGCAAAAACACACCCTTGCACACACTTCCTCCTCAAAAACTTGCAAGCCCCACAAGGGCTTCCACTGCTTCCGCCGCCACCACTGCTACCGCTGCCACTAGAGTTTAGACTCATCTCTAAAGGGTAATTAATCTTTTTGTTTTTGCTTTAATGTTTATAGTTATGGTTATTTTTTGGAGATATAATAATTAGGTTTAAAGAAACTAGGGTTTGATTAAATTTGTGAGAGTCATATGATCTATGAAGGAAAAATTGAAAGGAAAGAATTAAGGTAGTGTTTGTAGGAATATTTGGTGGGGTTATATAGTTAGTGATTTAATGAGGAAATTTAAGAAAAATTCTTTAAAGCCACGCGAAGGAGCAAAGGCTTAACCTCCACATTTTTGCTTCTTGCGTGAAGAAAAACATAAGATAAAAATTTATATAAGATTGGTTATGGTTATATATACCTTAAATGATTCACTTTTCCTCTTTTGTCCTTCTTCTCCTCGTGAATTTTTTCAACATAAACGCATGTTGTTTTCCACTCTCTTCCCCAAACACACAAATAATGAGATTATTCACTCTATATAGTTGTATATCATGTGATCAATGCAAGTTATGTATTGGGAAGAAGGTTTGAATTTAGAGTAAGGATGATGTATATGTATCTTTAAAGCGGTTTTTGTTAATATGAGAGAGAGAAACGTGTCATGGTGTGGCTAAATTTGTTAATAGCATGTTTTAAGCTGCGTGGAGGGCAAAAGACGCCAACTCTCCTTTTCTAAGTTTCTTACAATCACACAACAACATTGTTGAAAACGACTCACAATTTTGTCTTTCACTTCTTTATAAAATACTACAAAAATAAACTTAATTAGTCTTTGGAGTTATGGTAGAAAAATGACATTAATGTGATAGTATATGGAGGTTTCTTTAATTTGGGTGGTCAAGATACACTTTACTATGTTCGGTTTTTTGAGAGAGATTATTCGTTGTATCACAATTACCAGCTGATCAAACGTCATCTGATCAGATTTAGTTGAGTTTGGAGTAATTACTAGATAACCAAAACGACAATTTGGTGATGTTTAATAAATAATATTGGCCACCAATCCATATATTATTAGGAGATTTATTGTTTAATTTGACATGAACAATTTATATGATATAAGCTTACGATCCAACGGTTAAATTTAAAAAATATGTATTAAGTAAGCGATATTGAGTGGTGTAATATTGAAGTAATATTACTTGGTGTAATTTAATCCCCATATTATATTACTAGCTACATTTATATTTTTTTTAACAAAACTTTATCCTGATAAGTGATGTTTGTTTAAGATTTTTCCATGAAAAACAAAAAATAAGTTTTTATTTTTATTTTTATCGATAGTTAATGAATGAGTAAACCATCAAATTTATTTCGACCTTTTTAAGACAATCTGAAATTGGTATATGACTTTATGAATATTTTAAAAATATTTCTAACTCTATTAAAATGTCAAGTTAGTTTCTATATTTCCTTAAAAAAAAAATTAGTTTCTATATTTAACCACTTACTATCAACTATTCTATATTTACTTATTATCAACTAAGTCCTTATATTTTAACAAATTACTATCAATTTGGTCCACAAGCTTATCAACTTACTATCAATTTAGTATCTAGCATATTCTTTGAAGGACCAATATGAGTAAAATTTGACAAAATCGGGGACCTTTTTGAAATATTCATAAAGTTAAGGATCTATCTATTTGAGAGCACCCTCTTGATGTGTGTGTATTTGTATATATATGAAACATGATCAATTGACAAATCTGATAATTTTTTATCGTATAATCATATTGCAAAACTGACGTTGGACTGAAAGGTATTATAATATAGATATTTTTTTTATAGAAAAAAAAATGACATGTCAACAATGTCTATACAATTTGATATTAACCGGATATAAGTTGACATGTCAACGATGCATCAAAATTAAGTCTAATGAACTTTTAGAAAACGAGTTAATTTGATGTGTCTTATTGACATGTCAATTTATTTTTGGTAAATATCAAATTTTATAGACATGGTCTATGTTATAATGTTTTTTGATCCAATGGTCAATTTCGTAATACGATTATGTAGTAAATAAAAAAAATTGTTGTCATATTATTAAGTTTGATACCATGGTGTCAATTGATCATATCCCCATACATAAAGAGAATTTTAGATTTGATTTATAATAAGATGAATTTTTAAAATAATTTAATTCATATACATTGTAAGTCTAACGACAATGTAATATCATAATTGTCACATCATTAGAAATATTATAATTTTTATCATAATCACTTTAAAGTGTCACACAAAAGGAATGATTGATTATGATGTGTTCAATGTATACTGAGCATAAAAATTTAACTATTAAAGAAATACTTTAGATTTAATTTAAAATTTAAATTATGGTTAGATCAAAAGCGATTTGATTCAAAGTTCAAATTACGACTAAATTCAATCATTTGATTGAACAAAGAAAGACAAGGTTGTAAATTTTAAAAAAAAAAAATGGTAAAATTGGAAGAAAAACTACACAAATACTATTGCGTTTTAATTGTTTCTTCACTTGTTCCTTAATCTCTTCATTAATTTGGTGCCGAGATCGACATGTGCTAATGACATTGCATGAAGAGTTGATATCCATGTATCATGATCGACCCTTTTGATATTGTGCAAATGTATTACCAACACTCAACAAACGACCTTTGTATTTCCTCCAGCAAACTCTTCATAAGGGAGAAGAGTTTGCTCTTAAACATCAAAATCTCTTATAAATTCATTTATCATTTCTTACATATATATATATAACATAAAAAATTGAATTAGTTAATTCAAAATGGTAACAATAATGTTATAAACAAAATCATATGTAGTTTGACATGTAAGGAGACGCTCATGCAACTCAATTAGTGTTGGAGGTCGTCCCAATTTCCGCTCCTAAAAGTAAATGCGTGCGCACACGCACCAACTGTATAAATTCTATTAAAAACTATAAATATAATTATGACGCTAAATTTAATTTGTATATCATTCCGACACAATGTGTTACAAATAGACACAAAGTCACACGTACGTGCTTCCACCCTTTTATGATTCACTATTTTTCTTCGTAACGTCACACTTCTTTGTTTAATCAGACTTATTCCACTTCAACCCCAATTCTGGTCATGTGATTTCATCAATCAAGCCGCGACAATAATCTTCACCACGATTTTGTGCCTCTAAAAGCATGTTGGAAATATTCACAACATTTAGTGTTAAAATTGGCCATAACTTATTTCTTTCAAGTATATTTCTCCTGTATTATAAAAAAAATGTCAGTGATAAATTATAAGGTTAATATCTCAAATAACCTCTGTAATTTGGATGAGGTATAACCCATTTGGGTTGGTTTGGTGGTATACTGGTATTGACTTGGAAGTATAATCTTTCTGAAGATCTTAGGTTCGATCCTCCTTAATGTCAGTTTGAATGAGCTAATTTAGCTTCTTCAAAATAAAATAAAATTGATCGAGGTATGAAAATAGAGCATGTAAAATAAATTTTTGACCAATATTCACAACATCAATATTGCGGCTCAAGAGGTTATCTTTATAATATGATAGATAGATATAAAAAAAAAAATATATTTTTTGAATTGTGATGTTGTCCATAACCTCTTGGCTCAAAGGAAATAGTACCTATAGTACATTTGCCTTTTGCATTTCCTTCCATTGGTTCTAAACTTGTTCTAATATTAGTTTTAAAGGTGGTCCACGACTTTCAATATCACCCTTAACAAGTTTTTTTTTATTCCTTCTAACTTAATGGTGTGATAGGAACCAACGATGAGAGTCCAACCACATTACCTTCCCACCAAATTTTAATGTGAATTTTTGTGTCTTCCATGCAAATAGGACATGTAAATTTACCATGTATATCCCATCCAAAAAACATCCCATAAACAAGAAAATCTTTAATGTACCACATCAAAGTTGCTCTCATCACAAAATTTTGTTTTTGCGCAATATCATATGTCGCAAAACCACTCCACAACCTCTTCAACTTGTCAATCAAAGGTTGTAAATAGGCGATATAAGACATATTTGCAGCATTGGTGCAAAATTGTGCTAGAAACTTCTAAAGGGTAAAGTCTTGTTGATCAAGCCAATACATAGGGTAATCAAAGCCATTTTCAATGATCAAGAAATGGGAAATAACTCAATAACACTTATGATTTCACACCATTAAATACCGTAACTATCACATAAGATGGGAGAGGCCAAATTATCAAGCATTCATAATAGAAGTTATTACAACCAGCCATAAGGGAGCTACATCTATAATATCTCATTAAACTCATATTTTGTGGTTTTTATTTTGGGAACTTGAATAATCTTATGTAACTGTCATTCAATATGAGGCTACTAAGTGTATTGCAAGAATACTGTAATGCTTGGCCTATAGACATGCCTAGGCTTTCCCTAGTTTGGTACCACTTACCATAAAACATCTCTTGTACATGCATATGCATAGTTGTTTTTATAAAGACTTTTTGAGTTATAAAAATGGATATTCGGCTTAACATGTCTCACCAACAAAGAAACCATGAGAATATGGAGTCTTGTACTGCTTTATTGCTATAGAGTAAATGATACAAAAGAGATATCTCATCCTTAGACATGTATTTACGAGGCAAAATGATATGGAGCGTTCATTATAATGATAAACTCTGATGATTCCGAAACACTTTAATCATTGCATATTTTCAAAACAAAAACCAAATCATTTTCAACCATCTTCCATTCTTTGATAAAAATCCAAAAATATTTCTTTATTTTCATACTTAGGAAATAAAAAAGGATACATTGAGATTCACAAGTCCGTGCGAGGTTGATATTTTATTTCGACGATAAAACCGTGCACTTGTAATGATATCAAATTTTTGGCAGTGTTGTCGGGGACTTGTGGAAAAACAAGGTGATTTTTTTTACAACTATTTTTCTAGAGTCATGATAACAATTGCTCTAAAGATATTTGTTAAAAAAATAAAAATAAAAATATATTGCAAAAAATCATTTTTGATGTTTTTGAAATATTGATCATACACCTTCCAAATAGGGGCACAACCAATTTATTTACAAAAATGCACCTTCCAAATATAATTACTGCATATGATTTTTTTAATAACTATCATTAGGACATCTTTTAGTATTTTAGGAGGTTTTAAAAAGCCTCTCTCAAGTTCTCCTTCTCCAATAAGTAGGTCATAATTTTCTCTTATTAGATTCTCTCTTCTGTTTTCTAGATTGAAAGGGTGATTTTAGGTTAATTTTCGACCTAAAATCATCGATCGTCATCTTTTTCACACTATTTTAATATAAATAAGTGATTTTTCAGATATTTAGATTTTTTCTCTCTCTCATGTTTTAGTGTGGTGTTATGTTGTTCGTCGTTTTGTGTTGCATTGTGTGGTTTACCATCTCATTACACCGTCCGTTTGGACCATATTAAAATATTGACTTCAGTCAATTAGAGGTTTAATCATTGATTTGAGCGTTATAGTTGCAAATCTGAATACATGAATATTATAGTCATTTTAATTTTATCATATTATTTATATATATTTTGTCATTGCATACTATTGACTTAAAAGTTATAAGTTTATTCATATATTTACCCATTACGTTTTTAACATTTTCTTAGGTGAAGTTTTTAACATGTTAATTATGTTATTGTATTTGATCTGACTGAATATCAATATTTTTTTTATCAAATAGTTTAATCAAAATGAATAAGTAGAAGAATGTCTGGAGTTTGAACCTTAATTATGCATATAATAATGCATGTTCAGTCAAAAAAATTTGCATTGTAAAAGAGATTATCCCGTCCGTATGTATGAGTTGATAGTAAGTAGGAAGCAAGAACGCGTCACCGCGCCGTTCGGTTTGTGTGGAATCAAATCTTGACAGACAGACGCTTCTATCACACTACTGTGTCAAAACGTGGGTTGACTTAATCACTTTTCTTTGCTCACCATTTTGCTTACGTCGGAATAGTTACTAAAAATATAATAAAATAACACAAGCCATTATTTACTAATTACTAGATCTTCTTTCTAAAAAATAAGCACAAACTAGGATCTTTGAAAATTCAAAAAAATAGTATATTAGAAAAGGGAGATAAAATTGACTTGCTTTGAATTTCTATATTGTATAGTGTTCAAGAATAAATATGGATGGTTGATTTGTCAAAACAAAGTATGGTTTAAAAACAAAATTGGACTTTTTTATATTTTATAAATTTGAAACATTAGATATGACTATAAAAGAAAACAAAGTTTTCAATCTTTTATAGGGTATGGTTGAAGACCGAGGCAAGAGCCTCATTGCCGAATTTGGATTGCCTGAATATAGCAATTTCATGCATTTACACAGTCGACACAAGAAAAAGTGATTGTTTGAAATTAAATGTTCAAATTTTTATACACATTTTGAGTTATTAATGGGGTCTATTTTCCACTAATAACTCAAAACAAACATCAAAATACTGAGATTGAAATCAAGATGGTATGATTTTGACTCAACGGCCACTAAAGTGAATGCAAGGATTACTGACTACAACCGATCTAAATTCCTTATTGACTTACAAATCTATTTTTGAAATTACAGTTGCTCCCAATTAATCAAACACATGATAATCCAACATATTTTATTTTAATTAAAGTGAATCCAAATCTTATTGTTTCTCTTGCAAACCAAATAAGGGTAACCAATATTAATTATTTATAAGTCATTATCGGGCAAGTAGTTCAAGCAACATTGTCCCAAAATACTGAACAAAAATGCTGTGTGTTTGCAACACATGATAGAATATCCATATTGTTACTCTTTGAATTTCTTTCAAACTTGTCTCACTAGTGTCTTGTGATTAGACCTATGCCTATATATTATTTTTAAGGGTAATCGTAATAATATAGTATTATTTTGAAGGAAGACCCATTAGATCACCCACCCGTGCGGTGAACACCTAGATATGATTATAAATAATGCAACTCTAATTGTGATTACTTACCAGAAATTAAGTTTGAATAATTGTGTTTTGAACTACAGGTTGTCACCTAAAAATGAGGCAAATTAGCTGCTAGAGTGCAATTATTTATTTGGTGCAAAAGAAGGCTATATGCTAGTATAGTTTTTAAATTAATTATTGTCAATTAAGTATTGAATCTAAAGTTTTGATAGGAATGGTTTAAGACTAGATCAATCATGACATCAAACATCCTCATTTTATATTCCTTCTCAAATCAAACTAGTCAAAGTGTCCATAAAATTTTATGTATTGATCCAAACTTCTTAAAAAAATGAAAAGTAATCGTGCTACGGTGCTACCTTTCCTCGATCCCGATAGCGATACTTCTATAGGACAACAAGGAAGTGGCAGATCCGATTTGGCCAAAAGCAAGTAGTAAGTACTTTTTCAAACCCTAATTTAAGAATGATTATTTAGACATTCCATAATTTTTATACACATTTAGAATCTCATTTTATTTTTATCTTTATTTTTATTATATCTACTCGAAATCACCATGTCTCTTTTTCTTTTAGAATGTATATGTGATGTTCACCAAACATTTTCCTTTTTTATTACAGGAATTTGATTGAAACATTATTTTGAAGTTGAGAAATTCGAAAAACCACAATTTCTGTATACTTTTTTAAGAAAAGAATATGATGATCGCCTCTCATTGAGTTAAATAATCATCAATTTTCAATTGAGTTAAAGTGAGAGTGCAAGTACAAATAATAAATTGATCAGGTGGTAATAAGGTTAAAATTCAGTACTTGATTCATGCCTATGGAAAAATAAGGTTAAACAACAATGGAAACTTTGTACTAACCCACTTGGGTTGACCTAGTGGTATTGACTTGGGATCTGTGAGTGTGCTCCTCCTTGAGGTCTCAGGTCCAATTCCCTTAAGTGTCAATTTAGGTGTGCTAATTTAGCTTCTTAAAAAAAATGGAAACTTTGTACTGTTAAATACTAGTGTAACGCCCCGTGCCAAGCACGGGATACATTTTATTTAAAATTATTTAACAAGTTTTACATATTAACAATTTTTTTAAATATCATTGTTTTTGTTTCTTTTATTCATAATGTCGGCGTTATGTGATATTTTATCTTCATATTTAAAATTGAAACAATAAATCATCATTTATTGAGATAAAAAATGTTAAATTATATAAAGAGATGATTATTTTTGTGAAAGTGATAAAATATTTAACAAAAGTACAATTAATCCTAAAAAAAAAAACTATAAATAATTAATATATTCCTAAAAAATTAATCAATTAGTAAGAGTTCATATTAGATTTGGTTTATCAGTCATTCAATATATCCATTTATCAAATGGATATGATTACCTATGTTTTAATTTTCCACTCATAATATTATTTTTTAACTTAATTTCAATACTCTCTCAAATCCCAATTATAAACAAAAATACCTAAATTCAAAAATTTAGTTGTATCAATTATTATTCTGGGTTTCATAAATAATACAACATTCTCAAAAGTGTCATCTATTAAAACTTCCTTTCATGAGAATATAAAAGTCATTAAAAATAAACTTACATGAATTAAAATATATTTTAGGATAAATAACATTTTTTTATTTATAAATTGACGGCTTATGTAGGACACACCATAGATGCATTAAAATGAAAAGTAGGATAAGAGGGGGGTGCAAACCAAACCCTCAAAATGTTAAGACAATCTATAACATAGAAGACCTAGTCTATTCTTAATTTTAAAATATTTAGATATTAAATAAAGACACCAAAATACTGGTTTTTAATTTTAAAATTAGAGAAAAAACTTCATTTCTTTTTTAAATAAAGGGGACAAAGTATATTTGAATCTCAGATGACCGAACTCTACATGTAAATGGGCGCTCTTCACCCTGAAACGACAGAAACATGCTCGTTCTGAACTGTATACATGAGACACTTTGTAATCTTCAAGATTAGGACATGCAGTGAGGATTAAAGCCAAATCTCGATCAGTATCAAATTCCAAGAATTCGAAATGAAGAACCTTTTGTAATGGAAATTCAAGCGCAATTCAAAGATACACCCAACAACATCTATCTTTGTAGTGAACCAACGTAGTTTGAGCAGATAAGCGTTTTGCACTTCAAGATCGTCTATGGTAACTTAGGGATAAGAAGATAGCGAGCCCTCTCCGGGGTAGGATTCTTTGAACAATATGCCTAGACCAGATCTTGAGTGAAGGACTTAAATATTCCTTGTAGATGGTATGAGCATCTGTTATTTCAAGATGAAACTGGCCTTCAAAACAACCCAGCAAATTCTGATTGACAAAAATACAAAATCTTTTAGAATCGCCACATCAATTAATGATTTTTACTTATAAGCCAATTTAAAATGTTTTGGTTGATTGTGTGTGCAAAATTATTTTGTACCGTCTCACATTGTTAATCTATAACATCTATTCAATATCAGCATATCAGTGTATACGCTCGTATGTGCTATTCATTAAACATATTCCTTCTTGATTGAAGGGAATTTGTTGGAAACATTTGTTTTGAAGTCGAGAAATTTGAAAATCACATTTTCTAACACTCTTTTAAGAAAATAATGTGATCTTCAACCCTTATTGTTGTTCAAAACCGTTAAAATGAGGTGCAAATACGAAAAATAAATTTGATTAAGTGGTAGTGACTTGAGTCTCTTAAGTAAATGGTCAGAGTTTGTATATGACTCTTGCATATGAAAAATTCTTATTGAGTTTGATCTATGACTCTTAAGTAAATGGTAGTAAGAATTGGTTGGTTTTCTTAATAAGTGTGAAATGATTTTTTTTCCTTATAAATTGATGCGGAGGGAGTATATCTTTTAGTTCTACCCTAAATTCTAAGGTACATTCATGACATAGTTAAGAACCAATAATCATTGGGAGATGTATGAATAGAAATTTAGGTGGTTATTTTCGGACATCAAATATTTTTCCACCTACTAGTGGTTCTTGACTTTTGTTTCGTTCCACGACATTCAAGCAAAATACTCCATCCGTTTTATCATACTTGTTATTTTTGGAGAATAATTTTGTTTCACTTTACTTGACACTTTTAAATTTCAATGCAACACTAATTATTGGTTTGCCAATAATACTCTTACCTATTTACTGTAGAGAGAGAAATAATAGAATGAAATAATAAATGGTTAATGATATTACAGAAAAAACACAGAATTTAATAAATACTAGCAGAATTTATTTAATTCTTGGTAAGTGTAAATTCCTAAAAAATGACAAGTATTGTGAAATTTAAAAATTATTATGAAAGTTGAAACTATTATAATTGTCTCATTTTTATAACAATAAATTTACATCAAATATATACATTTATATTTTAAAATAACATTTTGGTCTCTTAAAAAAAATAACAGTTTGGTAAACGAAATTTAGTTGAAATGGATAGTGAAAATCTTAAGCATTTAAATTGATGTTTATAAATTATGAACTTTTTTAGAGAGGAAATTATAAACTTATAGACACACATATGTATATAAATCTCATTTTTACATGGAAATATTTATGTCATTTACAAAATATGTATCTTCAACTTATCTCAATTTTCATTCATTCAAATAAGAGAGAAATTTTAACCTTTTTTTTCTTCATTATCCATTATACCCATATCAAACAACCAGTAAAATCAAATAAACATTGTTGATTTTTTTTATTCACTTTTCATTTCTTTAGCTTTCATAGTCACACCTATTTAATTATTCGAATGTATTTTTTCTTAAATTTTTTGTTGAACACACACGCATGCGCGCGCACATGTTTAAACGCATTTTTCACCCTCTAATTTTGGCTTCCTATTAAAAAAAATAGTCAAAGTCCCCCTCATGTTCAACCCCTTTTGCAATACATCAATTTTGACTCGGTCAATCCTACTTGTCACGCCACATAACTTTAAAAAAAAACTTAGTTGTGTATTTTTTGAATTAAAAAAAAGGAAAATTCACGCATGTAATTACATAATTAATAAAAATAGCCATATTGTAGCCTAAAAATCTAGAAATTCTATATCATCCTTCCCAGTTTATCCTTCATTCATATCATCCTTCTCAGTTTATCCTTCATTCATCGTGAAAAACAAAATGGGATACAACAACACTCTTTTGCTCGTCCTTTTCTTATCGTTTTTTTTCACTCTTACAAAATAATCCCCGACGTCATCATCTGCCGCTCTTCCCACCATTTTACCCAACCCCGCCGCACCACCTACACCTACAACGAACCCAACCTACCACGACCACATCTATCAAAATTCTGAATCCCAAAAACTTCCCTAATAAAAAATCCCAAAAACTTATCGGAATCCCTTTCATATTCTTCACCCTAAACCTTCACTAACACGATACACCTTAACTGACTTTTCAAATGGAGGGGTTAATTCATAAACAAAATCCAATATCTCAACTCTAAAATTTAGATCTAGTTTCATCAATTTTATTTAAAATTATGGTTTCTTTCATCTTTCTTCAGCTTAGCGTATGCTACAACAACAATAATCAGAAGAATTAGAACAACCATGTAGATATTTGTCGCCATTTGAGTTTTGTTGATAAGAATGTAATCACTCATAAGGTCCAATCGATTTTTCACCATTTGAGTTTTAGTTTCTTAAAATAACATGTGAATGAATTCAATCGATTTTGCGTGTAAAATCTTCATTTCACTAAATTCAAATGAAAACATGAAGGAAGTAATTGACCATGGTATTAATTGACCATGGTTGCTTCTCTTCTCTGTATTCCAAATTCAAACACCAACGTGTCTTCGAAATCCGGGTTCGAAGTTGCTTGTTTCATTCTCGCCGAAAAGGCATAAATTTTGCTCTGATTTGGAACTGCTCAATATCACCGGAATCTGGGTTGGAAGTTGGTTTGTATTGCATAGTGATGAGAATGTAAATGATAATAGCTAGTTTACACTTTAATTGTTGTACAAGTAATAAACCCTAGGTAGTTATATGCTACAACTGACATATGTTAGTCTACTATACACTAAGAATATTGTATATATATCCATTGTAATGATTAATTCATCAATGAGAATTCACATTTCATCATTCTTCTTTGTTTCCTAATAGTTTGCTCCGAACTTGTTTTGGATTGTTCTACGTTTACTTACCCTCTTCTTTTAACCTGCTCGAACGCCACCATATCACTAAAATCTGGGTTGGGTGTTGTTCTTTTTCATACATGCTAGAAACTATGAGTTTTGCTCCGATTTGATTTTGAAGATGAAAGTGTGAGTGTTGTTCGATTTGCTCTGATTTGAGTCATGGCTAGATAAAAAATATGCGATTTTGCCAGAAAGTGTGAGTTTTTCTCCGATTTGGATCGAAGATGAAATTATGAGTGTTTCTATTTGCTCCGATTTGAGTTATGGTTAGATAAAAAATTTGGGATTTGTTTAAAGGTTTATGGGTTTTAGTTGTATTTGATGAAGAAGAGATGAAGTTCGTCTAGGTTGGTGGCAAGGAAAGAGAGAAATTTGCTTTTAATTTCCTTTTTAAATTATTTTATTTTAATAAATGGTGTGCTAGATTTTGTATTTAATTCAAAATTTTAAAACTACATATGCGTCATCTGAATCAACTAAGTGAGATGTCACATCTGCGTTAATTGAGTTAACATTTGTGTTTTGAAAAAGGGATTAAACATAAAGGACGACTTTTGTTTTCACACACACGCACACCCACACGCGCGCACGGGTGCACCAACACACACTGACACAAACACATACATACATGAATACATATATATGTATGTGTGTGTATATAATATTTTTTGTAAAAATATTTTATAAAAATAGTAATATAGAATATAATTTCCATAAACAAAATGGTAAGTTTTTTAAATTATGGCATTGATGAATCCAACGAAGAAATTTTTTTGGGTGAGGAAGTGTCCGAAGTTATTTTTTTTCTTTTTAATTACAAAGGAAGTTTCAATCAATTTTCAAATATTCATACATATATCATATAAGACAATTTCACTCAGTGTGGTATGATTGGTTGAACATTATATAAGACACTTTCGCTCACCATGGTATGATTGGTTGAACATAATAGAGAAGAGAGATAGGAGTTAAAGAAAATTTTAAACAGAGATAAATAAATATTCTTAATGGGTTTAAGATAAAAATTAGTGAAATATTCTTAATTGGTTTAAAAAAGATAAAAATTAGTGGGATCCACCACTTTTTGCAACCTCATCAAAGTAAGGAGAAAAAAGAGATGCACATGATACAAATGAGTTTAGAATCCTCTCCATTCATATTTCATATATAACTTTTATTTATGCTTCTAATTACTTTTTTTTTATATCTATGCTTCTAATTGCTTACTATTCATTGTTATTATTTCAGCCATTTCAGTACTTTAAATAATTAATATTTTTCTTATACACCAAACATGATCTCACATCATTATTTGTTGTTTCTTGCTTCAATCCCACACCACCTATTTAGCTCTTGACACTTTTTATCCATAACCAATGTCACCTAGTAAAAGCAGCTCAAATCAAATCCATGAATGATAATTAATATGCTAGCCGTATACATTTCTTTCAGTTAACATCCGTTCATTCTTTTTCCATGACTTTGATGAGTAACACGAAAGTGAGTAATGCGAGAGATGACCAATGAAAAGATGGGGGTCTTGTTGAATGAAATGGAAGGGATAGATGTAATTGTCCCATCTCATGTAGGGGTCCTGATGTGGACTAACACACTTGGCTCCACAGCTGCGGTTAGAAACTCGATCATACACTGTTTTAGTGTTGTGTCGTGTCACACTTGCATGTTTGTGTTTGCGTATGATAGATTTAGCTTGATCTTGATTGGGTTTGCTTTGTTAAATGTTGCCATGCCTATCAAACCTAAAATCTCACTCCAATTAGGAGGCGCGCACAATACACTAGCTATAACATGCACGACCATTGTAGGAGGTATTTGATAGACTTGTAGTCAATGGTAAATTCATAATTTTCCTCTTGTGGGGGCTAGAAAATAGTTTTCATATTTTGACTTAAAATATATGTTAAATACATCTTTAAGTCCTTTTATTTTAAAAGAAATTTCCTAATTATTCCTTTAAGTTTTAAATAAGTCATTTTAGTTGATAAACTATTTCACCGTTACCTATGTTGTCAGTCTTCATTTAACTGATGGTGATCTGACCGTTAAGTTGCTGATTTGGATCAAAACAATACGTTTCAAAGATTCCAAGTAGTCAAAACGTTGCGTTTAATTGTCACAAATGATAATTTATATGGTCAGAAAGACAGCTATCACCTTTCGAGCCTTTAAAATGTATCATTTTGATAAGTGAGCAACTTAACGGCCACATCAGCATTAACAACAGGGGACAGTGAAATAATTTATCAACTAAAAAGACATATTTAAAACTTTTGAAACTTAAATAACTACCTTATGAATTCTGTCAAACTAAAATGACCAAAAGTAATATTTAGCCTAAAAATTATTACTAACTTTTACAAAATGCATAATTATAATGAAAAAAAAGAAAATAAAAACTTATATAAATTACAATTGTCCTTTAATGTTGTTTATATTCTAAGAATGTTCAATAATGTTTTCATTGGCTAACATATGTAACCAAACAATCATGCATCCAGCTACTCATTTTCAACATTTGTAACCAAACAACCATTCAGCTGCTCATTTTACATACTATTGCGCATCCCATCTTCACAATTTCATGGAAGAGAAAGATATAGGAAAACGCAATTGGAGTAATGAGAAGTTGGAAACCAATAAAATTAAACTTGTATTGTGGTGAGTAGATAAGTTTAAGTTAGTGAAATCTAATTACTTTTATGGGAGCTAAAAAATGATAGCACTATTAAAAGAAACTTTGGTTTTCTTGTGGGGGCTCAAGCGCCCCAATGCACTCAAAAGTGCAGCCTTGCTTATAGTTGTGGAGGACGGCAACGTACGTATGATGCTATATATTAATATTTTGTTCCTATGCAAATGTTTTTTTAATTTTTTATTTTGACTGAAATGTTTTTTTTATTTGAAAGTGGGAAATGGTAGTATTTAAACGTGATTTAGATCATTGTTTAAAGCGGGGGAAGGTATTGCAAAATGGGTGTTGGGATGTTACAAAATGTGGTAATTCATGATAAAAATGGAGGTGGTGATTTGTTTAGGGGTAATAAACTGACTCAAGATCTCTGCTCTACTTTTTTCTCGTATTTCTTCCTCTAGGTTGTACATTGTTTTCCAACCAATTTATTTATGTACTTGAATCTTTCTTTGCTTTTCTATCTAGCCTCTAAAACACTTTATATGCCACTACTTTTTTAGTAGAGGATAAATGAGTATGAACGGGGGAAACAAAGGGGGAAGAAGATATGACATTTTGCTCCGATGTCTATTATAAAATAAAGTTTACTTTTTCGATTCATTTAATTTATTTAATAAATACATCGTTTATTAAATAAACCTGAAAAGTAAATTTTCTATTATAATAGAAACTAACGGGAATACATTTTTATTAGTGATGTGGCGACACATGGATGTATAGATCAGTTTATTAACTTAATAGACCAAATATAAGCACCTTTATCATAGATGGTTCATGAAAGTAACTAAAGTGGTTAATAGAAAATACATCCAAAGAGTTTTCTACTTTGTAGTTTTTGTGGCAAACACATTACACTTTTATTACCAACTGAAATGAGGGTTTATTTGAAACTTACAAGATGTGCTCATATAGTTGAGTACTACTTAATTAAAGCTATCTATAACTTCATAGATAAATAATCAGATTGTTAAACTCAAGTGATTAATAAACATCGATTAATAATGAGTTGTTTGAGAGGATAAGAATTTGAATTCCTAGTGAGATAATCATTTTTTTTGTTACAAAGCTAAAGGAAAACAAACAAAAAGAAAATAGGTAACTACTATGAATATCTTTTATTCTTTTATGTAGTACAAGTACCCTTCTCATGACATGACTAGACTTATATATTTTAATTTTTAATACATTTCTATCACACGTACACTCAAAAGGTGTAATTTATAAAGGGCATGTCCACAAAACTTGGTTGAACTTGAATAAGAGAGGGGCACACAAGAAAATCTGTCAGCAGAGTTTAGAGAGAGAGAGAGAGATGGATTTGGGATGTGGTGATGACGGTGGTGGACCATGTGGTGCTTGCAAGTTTTTGAGAAGAAAGTGTGTGAAAGGTTGTTGCATATTTGCACCATATTTTGAGTCATCAGGTCAAGGAAGTGCTCATTTTGCTGCAGTTCATAAGGTTTTTGGTGCTAGCAATGCTGCTAAGCTACTCACACGCATTCCAGTTCATAAGCGTCTTGATGCTGTTGTTACTCTCTGCTATGAAGCTCTTGCTAGGGCTACTGACCCTGTTTATGGTTGTGTTGCTCACCTCTTTGCTCTTCAACAACAGGTATACATACATATTATATGAGTTTTGTTTTGATGCAGTGCATAACATTTTATACTATAAACAAATCACTAACTTCATTTTCTTCCTTAAAAGTTACTTCACAAATTCAAAAAAAATTCTATTAGTTCAAATGCAGCTAATGTATATTCTCAAGGTTTTGGAGTAATGCACTCTCCTTATTAGTTTCCTTTTAGTGGTCTCTTTTGTGTAAACAATATAATTCCTATTTATATATGTCATTTTTTTATTAAATATTAGTTTGTCAATAATATTCTTTGGTAGAAGAATGGTTTAATAAATGGTTAAATGATTATAAAAAAACAATTAATTTTATTAATAATAATAAAGTTTATTAATTGTAAGAACTAATGCAAATAAGTATCCTAACTGGTATTTTTCTTTAGATATATGAGTATGAGGTCCAGACAAAAAAAAGAAGGTATAAGAGTATGAGAGCGGGGAAGAAGAAAGATCATATATTCATAGGGATAGGGATTAGTTGCAACATCAAAGCAATAATTTTTTTATTCCTGAACAAATTAAAGCAATAGTTTATTTTTTTTGAGCAATAAAGTTAAATGCTGTAGAGTGTGTACTTTTCTAAAGCAGTGGCATGACAAAAATCACTATTCACTATTATGCATTGCACGTATGCCAAAATTTATTTTACATTGCATAGTATTGTATTGAGTATGTTCTGTTGGGTTTGATGCATTTGTCAGCTCTGGTTAGGTTTTATATGGAACGAACACATACACTAACTCCGCATTCCCCTTTCACGGTAGGTAATGTAATGTGCATGTCTTGTGATTTCAAAGGCATAATATAATTAAGGACACGATCAAACATATATTTACCACTAGACTTACCCCACTAGACTTACCATGAAACTTAGTTCCTCACATTCATGTGATGATTACAGTGAAACTTAATTTTTCAAAGAATTTGATATAAAAAGAAATAGTAGTCAACATTGTGGAAGTGCGAAATGTTAATAGTACCTTTAGGACATTCTTTAAGGACTTTAGGACTTTAGACTGTACTCTCTTCGTCCCTATATCTAAGCATCCATTTAACTATATTTTTGTCCCTAAATGTAAACACCTTTTCAAATTACTGGATGCATTTATTATTATTATTTTCCTAAACATGCCCCTAATTAATATCACTAACTTACCTTGAAATATGAAAAGTCAAATTTAATACACATACAAACAAATGACATTTTGGTAATATTAAAACAAAATAGACACATTAATTGCATAACAACTTTTCTTAAGAAATGTGAAAAATGCAGAAGGTGCTTAGATATAGGACGGAGGGGAGTAAGTTTTTATGAAAATTTGTACATTCAATGCATTGAAAAATTGAAGTATTGAACATTTCAATGAATAGTTTCTTAATTGAAAAACCTTCAGGAGTGATTTTAAAACACTCGTTAGCAAGACCCAATTAAACACAATTTATGTCGACCACACAATATTGAAATATGATGACGAGGGTAAGAACAATTTTTTTCCAATATCTCACTCTATCACCCACTCTTTAATTAAGTGAAATCAACGGGCTTTTGATACTTTAAAGATGGTTCTCACATGAAGTGATGAGATTCACATATGAATTTCACACAACAACAAGAGAGTACATATTGTTCCTAATAGTTGTATTTATACATTAATTTAAAGTTCAAGTGTCATAAAATAGTGTTAGGACCCGATTGTTACCTTATCTTTTGTGAATTAGAAAAACATAAATTTTAGAAGTTCAACTTATTTTTTACAAAAAAATTATATAAAAAAAATCTGAAATTGCTTTGAAAAAATGTTGTTTTTAGTAGCTTCTTTTGAAAATTATTTTTAATAATTAACATTTTTTAAATAAAAAATGATTTTCTAAAAAGACAATCTCTAAATTATTGGATATCAAAATAACTTTCTTATAATTAGTAACAAATGACCTTTAATGTCATGGCTAATACATTACACAACAATGGGGTAATGACAAACTCCAACATTATCCTAAACACTAATACTGATGTAGCTGTTTCATATGCCCTAATTGATCATTTATATGGTATATGAGTTTTTTTAGATAACTAATAGTTTAAATACAATTATATACTTAATTAATTACAGGTTGTGGAGTTGCAAGCAGAGTTAGCCTATGTACAAGCCCGTCTTTCAATATTGAATCGCATCTCTGAAGATCCTCAAAGCTCTTCAATATCCCCAACTTTGCATTCATCCTTACTTCATCATTTGTCATCAAACAATGAAACTTCTTACATGTCCATGCACTTTGGTCATCCTCTTCAAAATCAATATCATCAAACACCTTTTGAAAATCCATCATACTATTCCTATCATCAACAATTTCATGACCAGGAATTCCAAGCTTTGCCTAGAGATTTTTAGCTCTCAATAGGATGCATGTTATCTAGTTGTACCTTGTAAGTCAATATTTGACAAAAATGTATTATGGTATGCAACTACAAAATCGATGGGTTCTTCATTCCTTCTTAAAGAAAGTTTTTGCTTAGTTACATCTAGGTGACTCTAAAACACGTCCACGATTAAAAGTAACAATGTGAATGCATTAAGCACAATGGCGGATCTATGTACAATGTTAAGGCCTAAGGTGTCTAGAAAATAAATGTTTTAAATTAAATTGTAAGGGATAAAATACAAAGCAGACTGTTGTGAAATACATCATATTCATATTTTGAAAAGGAATCATTGTCTTGTATATTATAGACTATTTTAGATTGGAGTATAACTTTTTTAGGGGTAATTGGCGTGTATTTTGTAAAAGCTTAAACAAATCTTATGAAAATATAATATAGACTATTTTCTCGCCCCCGTCAAGAAAAGCTTATGAATCAGTCCCTGATTAATATTATACATTTTTTTTGAGTAAGATTAATATTATACATACACATGCAACAGTCCTCATTCATAAATGTTGAATTAATTTTATTTTTTTTGGTCTAGTGAATTAATTATTTTTATTTTTTATATATAGTTATATGAAAGATTGGTATTTTGTACTTGTCAATTTTGTCCAGTTCGATGAGCTGTGTTGTGAAAATTGCTCTATACCCTTCAAAAAAATGTCCTCCCACATCTAAAAAAGACCAGAATACCTCCAACGACGGTTAATTTCCGTTTGCTTCTAAACTAAAATGTTAAAGACCGAACGGTACTTAATTGTTATTTGAGGTATTTAAAGTTGTGTGGGAGAGCAAATTTGTTGGTGAGATGAGCAACCATCTTGTGTTGTAGGATGAGTTGAACTCCGTAATTGGAGGCCAAAAAAATTAGGCCATTATTGTTGAATTCTGCTCTTTACCCAACCAAAAATGCTCATTCCCAACTGTGTGAGTTAACTCCCCCCACCCCACACACACACTTTGAAGAAGGAGCATACAATAGTTGCAGTAGATCGACTTGAAGCACACCTTACTTGTTCATACCACCAAAATCACTTATAATTTCTTAAAGTCTTATTGAATATCACAATTTTTTTTTTATCACCAATAAGTCTTTTAAAATCTATTGAAATCGTTATTCAATATAGCCGCTTAAACTTTTGTATAAACTAAAAGTAGATTAAAAAAAACATAGTTTGGAGGACAAAAACCTAATCCAGGAAAAGGAAAAAAAAATACATTAAAAAGTGTTATGAGATCCAACTCTAGAATGGGTATAAAAAACATCTTATAGTTTTTCTTTTTTGATTTTTTCTTTAGGACTTACGTTTTGATACATGAGACATTTTTTCTTTCAATTTTATCCTCCACTTAAAATTCTTTTTTACTATTTTTTCCTTTCTTACCAACCAACTATCTTAGTTGTTAAATAATCGGATAAAGTTTATAACTACTATTTTATCGATAAAAAGTGAAAATACAAACGACATTTGTTTTGACTGTCTTGACGTTATTGCGTATAAATTAAAATCCAAGATATTTTTTTACAAAAAATTTCCATTCATAATTATAATAAGATAAGATAAACTAATTAACTTAAAACATCAAACCGTGAGAATAAAAAGAAATCAAACTATGACTGAGTTTCTTAAAGAAGAGTTTTTCCACCTATTATAATCTTATCTGATTTGAAAGATTAGTTTTTACGGTATACTGCTCAAAAACACTCAATTTTTTTAAGTGACTCATAAAAACTCGATTAAATAAAAAAACATCAAACCATGATTAATAAATTCATAAATAAAAAATCTTAACGTTTAAGAAATGTTTGAAGTTATTTCTAATTTTTGAAATTCAAATGTTTGACCCATAAATTAAATCAAATTAAATAATACTACTCCCTATTTATTACACCTCATGAATACTCATGATTATTAAACGACGTGTCAATATCCTATTGGTTGAGTCCATAGAAAACGGCTCCTCCTACTCCGTTTCCCTCCCAAAACCGATTTCGATTCTTTCACACATTGCTCGTTGCTCAAAAACCCTTCTTCTTCATTCTTCACATTTCATTTCCATTTTGAAAACCCTAAAAAATTTCCCAATTCGTCTTCGATCGTGATCAGGTTCGATTTCATTCTCATTTTCGCTATTCAGCCATGTCTGCGTTTTTTTTTTTTGCCTTTTCTGATTTACTACTCTCTTATCCATTTTATGCTGATATGCGATTGTACTTATCTCTGTAGCATATACACATATACTTCTGATTGAAAGCATGTTTCGTATTTTTTCTAATTATTATTGGTGTCGACATGTGAGTGTTCGTGTTCGTGTGTGTTGTGTCTGGTTTCCGTGTCTGTTAAAATAGTATTTATTTGAGGTTCAATATATTTTGTTTTGAAATTATATGAACCTTGAGTAACAATGCCATTGATTATTATTCTTGAGAAGAAGTGACAAGTGAGTAATATGATTGATTTATACAATATCAATGTGATTCCCATTTTATGATTCACATCATTGTTATTTTTGCGGAGGGCAAGGGGAATATACATAATGTTCTGTTGATTGTTAATTGTTCTATGATGTCTTGTTAATTTAATTGTTATTGTTCTATGTTTTGTTAATTGTTATGTTCATTTTCCTAGTTTTTAATCCTAGGTTTAATTGTGACTTTCAATGTTTAGTTGTATTTAAGTAGAACACATGTTTCACATTTCCTTGTTGTCATGTTGATTTTTTTTGTTTTGTTTTACAGCACAAAGATTTTCGATGTTCGGCAAACGCAGCAGTCAGTTTTCTCATCAAGAAACAATGTGTGAATCGTTGCTCAAAGAACTTCAGGTTCTCCCTCTGTTGTCTATGTTGTGAAGAAGCTCTTTTGTTTCATCTAATTTTCCTTAATAGTTAAAACATCATTTGTGCTGCTGCTTCTTCTATAGAATCTTAGGAAAAGGACTAACATTGTATTACTTTGATTTGATTTTTGTGTGTTGAATGTAAGGTAATATGGGATGAACTTGGAGAATCAGATTCTCATAAGGATGCAATGTTGCTCGAAATAGAACAAATGTGTCTGGATTTGTATAAGAAAAAAGTGGACGAAGCTAAACTGCATAAGGCACAACTTCAGCATCAAATTGCTGATTATGAAGAAGAAATTGCTTGCATTTGTTCAGCAATTGGTGAACAGTCACCACTTGTAAGTCTTGTTGGCATTCTACATTTGAGTTTATGATTTAGCCATTCTCTTGGTCACAGCAGAGGCAGAAATTTTTCAACTAACAAACTTCCATTGTTGTGTCCTAGTTTGAGCCTAAGTCTTGTGGAAGCCTGAAGAAAGAACGTGAAGCTGTTATTTCACAACTTGAGGAGATGCGCAAGTTGAAAACGGAAAGGAAGAAGCAGTTTATGGAAGTCTTACATCAGTTGCAGAATATTTCAAGTGAGCTCCATGGCAGTGCAGGGGTTAATGCAAACTTAGATGAGAAGAACTTATCTTTCGAAAAGCTCGAAGAATTGAAGATGCAATTACTTCAATTTCAAAATGAAAAGGTCATTTTTTCTCTACTCCTATGTTATTTGTTGCCTGAATATTGCCCATGTAATTTGTTAACGAAGTTATCTTTTATTTTCTTCCAAACCCATGACTTTTTCCCTAAGAAAGATACTAATAATTTTCAAATGTAAATTTGTAAAAAAACCTTTCAAATGTTAATTGCTCAGATTTTTCTCTTAAATTGTGGCAGGCCAGTCGACTGAAACAGGTATCTGAACTACTTGACTCTCTTAGTTCATTGTACTTGGTTCTCGGTCTGGATATGAAAGACAAAATTTGCGAGATTTGCCCAACTATGACTTCTACTGCTACAAAAGATGTCAGTGACCTTACATTAAAGAGTTTGTCTTCTGAAGTACTGAGTTTGAGAGAGGTTAAAATGCAGAGAATGCAGAAGGTCAGTATTCTTGCTCATACTTTTCATCTTGTACAAAACCAATTTTATTCAGCTAGAGTTTCTAAATTTTCATGCTGTATCAGCTTCAAAGTTGTGCAACTTCACTGTTAGAGTTGTGGAATTTGATGGATACCCCACTTGAGGAACAGCAGAAATTTCACAGCATGACCAGTAAAATTGCTGCTTTGGAATCTGAGATTACTGAGCCTAACATACTATCGATTGACAACATCGTCTACGTGAGTTTGTTTCTATCTCATTGTCTTGGTTCTGTTCTTCTATTTCACCTGAAATAAATTGGTTTCGTTTTTGTGATTAACTAAATGGGCTATTTTCCTTGCAGGTTGAGAGAGAAGTTAGAAGGCTTGAGCAATTTAAATCAACCAAAATGAAAGAACTTGTGCAGAGAAAGAAGGCGGAGTTAGAGGAAATATGCAGGAAAACGCATTTGACTCTACAAACAGTTTTTCCTAGTGGACATCCAATAGAGTCTATTGACTCTGGTAAGAGTTTTCATTAGTTTTTGAAGATTCCCTGTTAGTTGTATCACAATTTCACATTACTGACTTGAAGTTCTTCAAGGATAAATTTTAAGTGACCAATTTGTAGGTCATAATGATTTGGTTGAATTTGTTATGAACAAAAGAGATATGACTAAATTAAATTTCTCTTATTCATATGGTTGCACCGTTGCACCAAAATTTATATTTTCAAACTACTTCGTTATTTTGATCGTAGTGTGCTATGAACCTCATTGTATCTCCTTATCCTGTTTGAAAATTACTCTGCAGAATCTGCAATTCATGAACACGTGTTAGAACAAATTGAGGACCAAATTTCAAAGACAAAAGAAGAAGCTTTCAGCCGGAAAGAAATCCTTGAAAAGGTTGAGAAGTGGTTGGCTGCTATTCAAGAAGAAAGCTGGCTGGAGGAGTACAACAGGGTGAGGCGTTATTGTTTTTGACAAAAATGAATTTTCCATATATGATTTTTGTCATGCTTAAATTTTTTCTTTTGATTATTTTGGTTTGTAGGATGATAATCGTTATAATGCTGGAAGAGGCACACATCTTGCCTTGAAACGAGCTGAGAAGGCGCGTGTTTTATTAAACAAAATTCCTGGTGAATATCCCTCTACATACAATAATTCTTCAAATATATTACTATCAAGGTTATGTTATTACAATAGGCTAGATTTGGAAATGATATGTTGAAGTTGGCTTATTGATTCATGGTTGTCTACATATTGTTAACTACGATATTCAGTATTGATTTAGCGATTTAGCTAATGAGTAAGATGCGCTAAGAGCAGTTTAATTTTATATATAGTTCATGAATTGCGTGGTCTTTGTCCTCATTTGACCTTTATTCTATTTTGTATATATACCATTTCAACAGGAATGGTAGAGGCATTAACTTTAAAAGTTGCAGCATGGGAGGAAGAAAGAGGATTAGAGTTTTCGTACGATGGAGTGAGTAATTTTAACAGAATCATTTGTGCAAAATTTATGAATTAGGCCTCCTATATAATGTATTACGTTTTTCTCATAAAGTCAACACCTTAGATGTTATGCCTCATACATTTTTATGCCTTTTTGTTCATGGATGTGTGTTAAGACTCGACTGCTTTCAATGGTTGAAGACTACAACACCTTAAGGCAGGAGAAAGAGAATGAAAGGCAAAGGCAGAAGGTATTCCACTAAATGTAGTAGATGGTCTAGCATTCCCTTCTTGACATTTATTTGTTCCAATTCATTGTCTACAATTCAATTATTTTTGACTTGTTTTTGTATAAATTTTAGGATGAAAAGAGACTAAAGGGACAACTGTTGGCAGAGCATGAAACACTTTTTGGGTCAAAACCCAGCCCAAGTAAAAGTGGCATTAAGGCTCCTAGATGTTCAACAGGAATTCCAAATACCAGAAAATTTTCTGTTGGTGGTGCTATGCTTCAGGATCGAAGGCAATCAACTCTTATTCAACAATCTAACAGAAAAGGTAATACAACCAAGACAGCATGCCATTCAACTCATTCCTCATATCTCATATCTTTAAAAAAAAAAAATCTAAGGTGAAATTTTTTATGCATTGTCATTTGTGACTTTTGCAGGAAAGGGTACCTCTAAGGTTTATGATCATTCAGCAAAGAAGACACCACAAAGTGCAGCAAAGAGAATTGGAATTCAGTCACCATTAACAAGGAAGCCTCTCTCTCCTGTTTCTTCCACAGTCCTATCTAAAGCCAACATAAAAAATTCTCAAGGGCCTAAGAAAATACTTAATGTTGCAACAAAACCAATCCTGCAAAAAAGTGAAATGCTAATAGGAACTCCTCCTTCCAAGCCATTGATTGCTGGTGATGAAGAGAACAGGACCCCAAATAACATGGAACCTTCCATTCCAAGCACTCCTCTGACTGTCCCTATGTTGACTGTGGCTACACCAGACACTTCTAAGGCTGCTGCAAAGATTGCTCAATCATTTGAGTATTCATTTGAGGAGCTGAGAGCTGGTTTTGTTGTACCGAAGACTCATGCTCAATGACTCGGTAGTTTGGAGAGGAAGTTTAATCAACACAAAGACAGCTAGGTTGCTGACAAAATCACTGTTTTGCAATAGCAATATACTATCCTTTATCGACTCTTTGAAGAGTAAGACTGGTTTGGTGCTTCACTAAGCACATGTTTGTTTTTGGTTGAAACTTGTCAAAAGTTAAAGCACATTCTTATTACTGTAATGGGATTCAGTGTTTTTTTAATCAAGTTAATACTTCTGACTTGATCCAAAAAATTGGGTGGAAGGATGGTTCTTTTGGGTCACATGGATATTGGATTGAGGTATTCCTGTTTTTTGTTTAGCTTTTCTTCTCCGAGTTTTCTACTTCCTTTAACGTGCGGATGTATTGAACATAAATCACTTAACATTGAACTTAATTTAAGTTAAAATCACTTTAATATGTAAAGGTTGAGGTTCAAACCATAGATTCTCTACCTATTCATCTTAAGAGGTGAATTTTTAATCATAAAATTATTTGACAAAAAAAATTATTGTTGCAAATGCCAATAGGGTCTTAAGGTTAATATTTTTCTTGAATGTTTAATTATTTAATAAGTATTGAAATCACTTTTAGGAGGATTCATTTATTATATTTATTCATTTTTCAACCATTTCCATTGAGATAATTTGGTTGATTTCAGCAATGTTACTACAGTAAGTAGAAGCAGGGGCGTTTTTAAGGCTCAGCTAGTCTGGGCATACGCCCAGGCTCAACCGATACTTTCTTTGTATCGCTACAAGAAATTTGACTTATAGTGACAGATAAAATCTGTCACTATAGGGCAAATTTCCGTAGCTAAATCTGTCTGTCATTGCCAAATGGCTGTCACTTCATGTTTTCCACATTTACCTACGGAAAAAACATAGCTAATTCTAAGGAGACCATTTTGAAATGCATTATGGACCTCTACGGTTTGGCTTTCACTAAAATTTATCATTGTTTTTTTTATATTTTATATTCTACTATAAATTCTAAAGATGAATAATTCATAAAATTACCACTAAAATTAATTTAATCAATATAATAAAATATTATAATTAATATCATTGGAATTTGAAATCGATTACTATAATCAATTTTTAGAATAAATTGTTGAAGTGACTTAACTAGAATAATTCTCCTTAACTATGAATTATTATACAATTCACTCAAACCAATACTCAATACTCACAAAAATACTCAATACTCACATAAATCGAAATCTATATATATACACTCCATTGCTCATTTAATTTATGGTAACAATCCCTTCATTCATAAAAAAAACTTACAATCACTTTATACATAAAAAAAAAAAACTTACAATCACTTCTACAACAGGGCATAATTAATTAATCAGATTTTAACTTCTAATTTGTGAATCTTCAACAATAGCGGGTGCACCAAAGCTATTATCAACATAAGCAAATGTTGAAAGTACACCGGTTATCAAGCCATGTCAATAAGTTAGTAAAATAATCTTATAAGCCTGTGAGAAAGAATTGTTACCAACATGATCAACGAGGTGTGGTTCAATGACTTGATGATATGTTACATCGAGCGGAAGATATTCAAGTCATTTGATGATGTTGATATTATTCAAACATTCATCGAAAGAGGTCTCGGAAAGGGCATTTACCTCATAATTTTATTTAGCACACTATTGACAAGTTATGTTTCATCTCTCTTATTTCAAATTGTACTTTTATCGACAAAATAACGAGCCTCTTTTATTTCAATTTATGACTATTTATATATTATGTCGCATGTGAATTTACGATCAAAATTTTCTCCAGGTTCAATAAAATTCCTAACTCTGCCCCTGAGTAGAAGTCAGTCTTGAATTAAATTCTACCAACCAAACATCTAACCCACTTTTGACCACATGAGTCGTTGTTTTTCTTCCTGTCCTATGTGCGAATGTGAGTGTGATACTGCATACATATCATATAATATCTGTTAGACAAAACCGAGAAGATTTTTAGTGTTCTCTTACCATGTGAAATATTTTAAGACAAGAATTCAAAACACTAAACTAACTCTCTATTTCCACACTACTTTAATAAAAAAACTCTCTTTCCACATGTTCTACGTAGAAGAACCCCACAAACCAAATAAATAAACATCCATTTTAGGCTCACAAATTGATGATACTCATATTGTTTTTGAAGTTTCTATATGAAATAAAAACATTAAAACTTTTTGGTCATATTTGCGTTAGCTCCTATCGTTTACAAAGTTCCACTTATCCATAACATAATTAGTACTAAGACGTCACCATTGTTTATAGAAGATTAGATGCTTATGTGGCACTAAATTTGGAATCTTATGACTGTACAGGGAGGGAGCCATAAATTTAAAAGTATAATGTAGTAAAAAAATTAAATTTTCATATATATAATATATATAAGAAATTACAAGATATATTCAAAATTAATATTGTCAAACAATTATAAAAAAAAAACTAACATTTACTTATGAAGTTTTGTTTGTCATTGTTTTAGAGTTAAATTCACCAATTATCATAACGGTATAAATTTTTCAACAACCATTTTCAATACTATCAATCATGTAAACTCCGTTGGTAAAAAATAATAATAAAAAATCATGCAATCTCTGAGAAAATCATCTTACATCTTGTTGCGCGGACTTGCTTTTATAATTTCCATTGTTAAAAATGCATGTTATGTTATGTAGTTGTTGTTGACAACAAAAGAGGACATAACATTGGATAAAAGTTTGATTTACTATTTTCAACTAAATTTTCACATAATTCACTAATAACGGTCGACAATTGAAAATTGTGACAAACAAATGTGAAATTCGGAATGTTTTTCTTTTCTATAAATTTTTTTTTTTGAGCAAGTGTCACTTTGTGAAACCAAAATGAATATTTACCATAAAAACCACATGATCACCTAAGTTTTGTCAAAAACATGTCCTAACAAATTAATTTATCTGAATATGAATTGGTGGGTGACTAGGTGACCCAATGTTATTGCTTTATTGACGTGATCATAATTCTGGATTTCTTGTCGTATAAAGTCGTTTCTTATTTCCAGCATAGCCGGCTGACTGTACACCTCTATCCTTTTGGTCGAGGAACATCCCCTGTTTAAAAAATGCATATTTCTATATGCCACAAATGATTTAATCATTAGTATATAGACATTTTTTTAATTGGTGTGCACAAGATGGCAACAACGAAACTTTTATCCATCAAGACAACAACGAAAATAAACGTAGCATACTTAAACCAATTTATAAGTAAAATTTCATAAATTTAAAACCCTTTAATTTTTTATTTTTTTTTGCAAGATTTCATCAAGCAAATCTTTCAGTTACTTGCAAAATTTCATAAATTATTGCTTTACCCTCTAAAAAAAATCATCACTTTAAATTTTGTAAGGAACCGAATGATTTGCTTGATGGATTGAGAATAATTTAGAGCTGATTTATGATATTTTTGAATTTACAGACCAAACACGAGATAAAATGATAAAGAGATATAAAATTAACTTGATGGTTGAGATGAGGAAATTAAAGAGAGAATGTTAAGGGTTGGATTCCACTCAAGAAGATAAGATGATAGTTTCAAGACAAAATTAAAGATCTAATCTAAAAATTATATTGTATCTTAATCCATAAGTCAATTGTGACCTTTTCTCAAAGAATAAAGATAACCCTGAGGATTTTTTTAGGTGGTGATGGGGAGAGTTCAAGGATGTTTTACATTGAACTTTGAACAATCATATAAGTGAATTTGATATTCATCTTAATTCAAAATCTTAAATCATTAAATTTATAGGTCATCTCATCTTATAGTGTTTAACATCCATTTTTCATCCAATATGAAACTCTTAACCACACTTGAAATATCAACAATCTCCCACATCAAGTGGGAGGCCATATACTTACTACACCTTTGTTGCTTTCCCTCAATAGTACACATGCCCAAAATCACCGGACCCTTGTACTATTATTGGATCATGAAGGGAGTCTAGGAGATCACCCACGTTGAGTTTTGAGCAATCACAAAAGTAAGCTACATTAAATCTTAACACAAAATCTTAAGATATTAAATTTTAATTCCATCCATTTATATGGAGCTTAACATCTATTTTCTCTTCAATATCGAACTCTTTTCACACTTAAAATGCCAACAATTCAACAACAATAAAAGATAAGGTTGTTTTTGTGATAATAGATTAAAAACAAATTTTTTGGCAGCTATGAGAAATTTTTTTGATAAAAAAATTAAAATTATGAGAAAATAAACAAATAAATAAATAAAAGATGGAGATTATCGTTTGTGAGATTTAACAACTTTCGAAAAGAATTAAGGAGAGAATTCTTTTATTAATTAAAGCAATATTATTAGCTGTCATTTTACAACCATTATTAAACGAATTCAAACTTTGCAACTTAAAATTACAATGCCAAATTTTTATCACTATCATGTGAGACTTATAGCTTTACATAAAAGTATTCTTTTTTTTTTTTGAAGGATACATTAAAGTATTCTTAATAATTTGTGTTTGAATTTGAAATTGTGTCTGGGTCCATTCTTATACATTTATAATCATGTTGGGTTTTGACTTGGAAAAGAGCATGTGCGCTACAATAACATTAGGATGGGTGACTAAATGCCAAAGAAACCTAAGACAAGTTCAACTGCTTATGACTCAAAAAAAAAAATTCCTATTAGGGCTAATGTGTGTCCTACATTAGGCAGAAGGACAATGGCTTGGATTTTGGTTCTTGTTGGAACTTAATTGGATTGAACTGAATGTACACTAGTAACACTATATTGTACAAAATCATATCTTATTGAATTTGAAAACCATTAGTAAATTAAAGATACATTTAATCATTTCACACAATTGAAAAGAATATATAAACAAAAGAGATAAAATAGTACTATCTTTATTAAATCACATTAATCAAGTACTCATATTAATTTATTTGCAATTTTTTTTTAGATAGACGAGATAGCAAAACCATCATAAACTCTCACACATAAAGTGGAGGTACCGGGGTTCGAACCCGGTCATGACGTCTGGCCTAACAATTTTGGCATTTCTGCCAGTTGAGCTAGGACTTATGGTGAATGAAAAACGGAAAATATTGACTTGGAGTAATTCAAATAATATTAATTAGATTAGATTAGATGATACCCTTAAAAAAATCAAGATTAGTATTGCTTTACAAATTAAAAGAGTCATTTATTTTGAAACAATATTTTTACAAATGAATCATTTATTACGACACGTAGGGAGTATTATATTACGTTCCTTTTTTTCTTTTTGAATGGTAAATGAAAATATATAAATAACAAAAAAACAAAGAAAATGTACAAACCATATATTTCTACTACCTCAAAGGAAACTAGCAAAACTACTCCACAAAAGAGATAAAAGATAGGACAAAATTGATTAATTGTTCACCCAATACACCCAAAAACCCCTCGAAAAGACTCGAGGGCAAAACCATCATCAGAAACCACAACACCAAGAGATGAAGCAGAGCCATAAACCCTCCTACATAAACAACTCAAAGATTTGGGCACCACCTAAACCCCCCTCATAAGTCGAATTCATCACCGACACCTCCACACGACCGCACCGCTAGTGATTTTGGTAGATAATTAGTTTTGCCCCCTACTCATAAAGATAACAATGATGCATAGGGTGTTTACCGATGAACCACTTCCAAAAGAGAAATTGAATCTTGTCCAAAAGTTATTCAACCTTAATCAACTTGCCTGCAAAAATATTACATTACTTTCTTTATAAATATAAAATGAATAAACGATCAATTTAATCTTAAACTATCACTTTCATGTCAATTTAGTCCATAAACTATCGAAATCAATTAATGTGTCTAAACTACGTCTTGATCCATCAAATTGGTTCATCTTAATGGACTAAATTGATGAGAAAAAGTATATTTTCTTTCTTACAAATAATCATATTTTAGACGTGCCAAATTCTAAATATACATATATCTCTATATTAGGTCTTGAATTTTGGTTTGTCCGCTGTGAAAGTTTACCTCTTCTACTAATCTAAACTTTTTTTAGAGGATTAATCTAAACCTTTGTTGGTAGAAAATTGTTTTTTGGTTTGCCCGCTGTGAAAGTATTTGCATTTTTTGTTGTTGAAGAAATGCATCAATTACATCTTCCTATATAAAATACCCATAGAGATATTTTATGATCTAACATGACAAAATACTAATTTCCATCCAAAAAATAATAATGACATTGATTGAAGAGACAAAAAAATTATTGTGTAGAAATAAATTTCAAAGAAAAAAAAATTATTATACAATTTACACAAAATGCAAATACAAAAGACCGAATCACCTAATTATTATGCCTCACCATTCATGTTCTTAGAACATCCACAATGGAGATCCACAATTTTAAGGTCTTAAACGAGTCCTACGTGTAAACATCATTATTTTATAATTTTTTAACAACAATACCTAATAAACACTCAATTACTCTAGGAGACCCTCTAACAAAAGGTCTAAATTGGTCTCACCAATAACTCTTTATCATTTACATTAAGAATGAGGTCTTAATGAGACTCTTGGTTTTAGAAGACCCCCAATTTTTTCTTTCCTAATTAGGATATCTATTAAGTACCCGATCTTAAATCGTAAAGAACTCACTGTTGGGATGGTTACATCCCAATTATACACTAGACATTATTTTTTTCTATGTCTTCATTTGTCTTGTTGGATATCCATCAAATCTTAGTTCTATAAATTTCACTCCACCATTGGACCAGGTTACTTAATTCCAATTATTTCAACAAAATGTGTATTGTCTTTTCATAATGAACTTTCATCACGCAAAGTATATTTTGTTTTATAAGAGAATGGACTCATGACACAAAATATTTTTCTTTGTTGCTGATGTAGAAAGAGATATTTGTAGGCAATATAACCTTTACTTTCCACTAAAATAAATATGGTTTTCTCTATCTTTCACGGGTGAGGCAAGTCTTTCCCAACAGAGGACTACCTGCTACAATGACCAATCCCCACTGTCACGTGCCACTGTATCTATTCAGATTTTTAGTAATGAGTAATAAATATACGTCATCTTTCTAACCACAATGTCTAATATGTATATATGGTTTATAAAAAATAAAATATAAACCAATGATCTATTTATGTAATAAACTTGCTTTTTTTTCCTTCAATTTTTTAAAGAGATTCAAAAGCTGATGTAAGATTTTAGTTTTAAAGCAAATGTTTTTTTTTTAAAGAAACAACTTTTTAAAAAAAAATCAAAGTTTTAAAACCATTATCAAAAAATACTCCAAACATGAGTTATTTCAAATACTCAAAAATAGAATTGTTATTTAGAGGTCTCTTGTTAAATTTAATAATCCCAATTACACTGAGTTTCTATAAAAAAAAAAAAAGGAAAATACTAACAAATGTCTTTAGGGTACTCCCTCCGTTTTTAAATATAAGCAAAATTGACTTTTTAGGTTCATTCATTTAATGATGTATGTGATTCATAATATGGACCACATACATCATTAAATGAATGAATCAAAAAAGTAAATTTTGTTTATATTTTGAAATGGAGGGAGTACTTAATAAGAAGTTTAAAGTATAAATTTTATCTTGGAGTTTGTGTATTCAACTTATTGAAATACCAAAAAACAACTTTATCTACATGAAAGTTATCAATTATTTCTATTTTAGGATCATTAACAAGTGCCCTAACAAGACCAAAAAATAATATAGAAAGAGCTTATTTTTTTACAATCGTATTATGACTACAAATTATAGTAAGTATCATGGACGAAGTTAAAAGGGGGACAAACAGTGGCCACGATCGATCCCAAACTTTTAGGAAAAAACTACATTAGTATGTTTTTATATTTTTCGGTCTCAATATGTATTTTTTTTTACACTATATACGATATTGTATAATGATTTTTCTTTACTCAATATATTGAGCCTTAAACAACTAAGTTTCTAAACTTTATAGCACTAATCCTTAACTGAATTTTTTAACACCAAAAAACAAAAAGAAGTTTTTTCTCCAATTTATAGAAGAATCTTAATCCATATCTAAAATTTTAATTTATGATACTTCATTGCAATTTCTTTTATTTTTAGAAATATCAAATCATTACATATGACTTTGTTTTCACACTCTCTTCCACTACCAACTATTTACTAGCTGCTATTATATCCTCGTATGTTTGTATTTTCGTTGTTTCATATTTCTTTATGTACTATTCAAGGATTGTTTTAATCTCGTCATTATTTGACAAATCTTAAGGTACTCATATTTCTTATATCTTTAAAAATTTCTTATATTATTGGATATATATTAATTTTGAATATATCTTATAATTTCATAAATATCTTGTATATATTTGAAAATTTATTTATTTTCACAAAATTATTCTTTCAACTCGGTCCCCCTTAAGATAAATTCATGATTTTGTCCCTAGGAAATACTACTAATCAAGAAGAAACTTGTCTTTGTAAACATAATTCAGTTGATATGGACAATGTATTTCAATATACCGAAGACGAGGTTCGAACTTCAACCACATACACTCTACTTATTCACCTTAAAAGTGAATTATAACAACTAGGCTATTAGGGAAAAAAATAAAAATAAAGAAGAAACTTAAATTTATACCCAAAGAAAAGGAGAAATTTAAATTAACATGCAAATAGTACATAGAATATATTTCCTATGATCTTTATTTTGGAATTTGTAATTTCATATTGCTGTTATTTTACTTGTACATACTATATAATATAATTACTTAATTATTTTAAATTTCATTTTGATTTATTCTTTATTGATTAAATAATGGTAAGAATATATTAAAATAAGACATACATATTTTTTAATAATTATATTATTTCACTAAAATAATTTTAAAAATTGATAAATATGCCTTAAACAAAAGAAGAAAAAAAAGACATGATTTTATCAAATAAAAAAAGCAGGTCATCTGCCATAGAATGGTTGGCCATCTAACACTGACCTTGGAGCCTTATGTGAAAAAACTAATTTTTTTTGTAGAAAAGATAAAAGAAAAAAAAGTCACCACTCTTATTTTCCATCTAAGAATATATAATTTTTTTCTTTTTAAAAACAAATTTACCATATTAGCCATTGACCTAAAAAATTTAATTGCCCCTCACGGACCTGAAATTGCTCTTAACTAAATTCTATTTATTGGGCTTAGCAATATTATTCAAAAATAAAAATCTTAAACATTTACCTACTTTATTACCCTTTGTTTTTTCTTCTTGACTATTATTATTACTACTATTATTTGAACATTGTTGTTGTGGTATTTATTAATTTATATTACTAGTATTAAACTTTACAGCTTTTTTCATATTAAAAAATTCCCATTTTTCAATTCAAGAAGCTTTGGAAAAATCAACCAGCCAACAGAATTTTTTTCAACTTCTGAAATATGTAAGTTGGTTTTGAATTTCTGGGCCAGCTGTTTCTTACCTTTTTCCACTTTTTTTGTACTTAATTTGATTTTCACTTTTTTATTTGAGTGAACTAGTTAAGTTGTGGAACTTTACACTTGCTGAAGTGTGTGGAATCATAGTGACATGTCATGATCTTTGTACTCTGAAGAATATCCAGTGTTTGATTTTGGTATGTCAAAAACAAGTGTAACTATGTTTATGTTTTTCTCTCTCCTTTAGTTTTGTGTTTCAGCTTTCTGTCTTTTGAAAGTTTAGGCAAATGCTGGATATGAAACAGATTTATTTTTTCTGTTTATAGTAAAGCTTTGGATTTTTTTAATCACTTTTACACTGTTTTGAGCTTAAGGTTAAGAATTATTTTAAGTAAGGTAGTTGTTTAACCAAAACTTTTATGAATGTTTAGTTGAATTTTTTTATTTTTAATCATGTTTTCAGAATATTTTTTTTGAGGGCATGTTTTCAGAATTTTCTTAGCCAAGTTGTTTTTAAATCATAAATTTACAAAATATCTCACTAAATTTTTTTAATGGTTATTTTTATTTTTTTGTCCTTTGTTAGATGATTAATTTATGATTTCACTGCTACAAAGTTGAACACTTGAAAGGAAACAACTTTGTTGTTGTTGTTGTTGGTGTTTTTTTTTTTTTTTTTAATTTAATGAAGTT
>Ga0228711_1000039_pt1 | contig 87643 bp, 60 predicted proteins | sample MedpolnodulmetaG_2_FD_177996 | JGI IMG/M metagenome (GOLD analysis project Ga0228711, IMG submission 177996) | Root nodule microbial communities from Medicago polymorpha collected in Santa Monica, California, United States - brown nodules | ecosystem: Host-associated > Plants > Roots > Nodule...
CTGTTTCTTTCTTTGCACTCACTCTCTCTCTCTCTCTCTCTCTCTTCTGTGCTCTTCTGTCACCCACCATCATCTCTCTTTAATTCCCCATATGAAACCGTTGAACATTTTTCAACTTTTACACTAGCTTCCACCACATCTTCATGAAGAATATGAACCACTTGATCACAATCACAATTCACAATTCACAATACCCTCTTGAGTTTTGATTCTCTCTCTCACTTCATATGTTAGTACTCTCTTCTCTTTTTTCATGTGTTAGTATTCATTCATAGCACTATCTCTTTCTTATGCTTTACTATGCTTTGAGGTGTGAAATATCTTTTACTGCTTTTCACTTAATTCACCAAAGTTTTAGCCTTTTTGTGTTTTTTCTTAAGCTGTTTTGTTTTAGTGTAGCATTTGGTTTTTTCTTAAGCTTTGTAATATTGACTTCAAGTAAAAAAATGATTTTTTTCTTCTTTTTTGGCGTTTTGATTTTGTGAGTGTGTACATCAAAGGATAAGCTTAAAAGGGTTATCTTAGAAATTGCTTATTGTTAAAGATTTTGTTATGGTTGGTGTGACTGTGAGAGTGGACCTGTTACAGTTCAGCTGGTCTTTATCTTCAACATGAAGCCTTTTTTTAATTTTCATGTTTCTATATAGTTTGGTATGATGTAATCTAGCTTCTGTTTTTGTCCTTACTCTAATTGATTTTGTAGAGTATTTCCATTGATCTAGCTTCTTATACTTTTTAGTTGTCTTCTGCATGTTTGGTTTGCCTTTTAGTCTTAAGGTCCTTTTCTTTTTCCTTTGCTTGCTTTTCACATTTAGATATGGATGTCAAACATTCATATGCATAATTGAGTAGAGCATAACCTAGTGGTTGATGAGTTTAAGTTAAGGTCGGATCAATGAGGAGTATTCGAGTTCGATCCCTGGCTTAAACAATCTCTGTCTAAACTTTGCTTACATTCTTGCCGAACTTTGGATTACCAGAACCCCCTTTTTCTGAGAACCTATGGTTAAAACGAAACAAAAATCAGTAGAGTACCATTACCATTGTTGAGAAACTTTATTTGATCCATCCTTTCATTTTTATTTGTATGATTTGTGGCTAATTTTATCAAACTGCAGTCATTGATTGTGGTTTAATTTTAAGTACTTCTTGAGACTCTTGTTAGTACCTGCATATTGGATTTCATTGATATCATGGTTTTCTGACTTGTGCATTTGTTTCTTTGTTATTGATTTTACATGTCACAGAGATAGGTCGTAAAGTTTGGATTGCTGAATATTAAAGGGAAGTTCAATTTTTGTTGTCAAAGTTGTGAAGGGGCTTGAACTTAAATGCATGGATCGAGGGGACCAAATGGCGGCATTATCCGGTTCTGCATCATACTTTATGCAGAGAGGATTACCTGGTTCTGGAAACCAACATGAGTTGCATAATTCGCCTGGTATTCGTCCACTGAATACTAATTCATCGTTTCAATCAAGTATTGGTGGTGGTGGTACTATTGGATCCACGTTGCCGATGGATTCTTCTGGAATTGGATCTCAATGTATCAATGTAGGTGCTCCTTCTGGGGGTGCTGCTTCAACCGGTGAACCTGCCAAAAGGAAGCGTGGAAGGCCTAGAAAATATGGGGCAGATGGAAGTGTGTCATTAGCATTGACTCCAACAACACCAGCAAGCCATCCTGGAACCGTACCGCAAGTCCAGAAACGCGGTAGAGGGCGCCCTCCAGGGTCCGGGAAAAAACAACAGTTGGCTTCTTTCGGTAAATCTCTATTCCACTTTTTATTTCTTGGCGTTTAATTAGAGTACAGCAATTTTAATTTGAACTTGAGATATATCCGTTTCGTAAGTTCATATCCACGAGTTGTTTGATTTTATAGTTTTTGAAGTTTTGTGAGTCAAGGTTTTTTATTTGTTCATGCCGGCATTCTAATCCCTTAATGAACTGAATTAACAACGAATTTTATATTCGCACATATACAAAACACTGTCTATTCAAAATTTTACTGAATACAAAAATAGATGGGCTTTGCACAAAAGTGGTTGAGCTTTCAAAAGTCTTGGTTCATTCTATCTGTTTTAAATTTTTACGATATTTTCTATGAAACTATCAGCGTCGAAACTTGAAACATTTGATTGCTTAGACCGTTACTTCACATTTTTCAAACATTGACTTAACTTTTATTATTATTCAAATATTGCAGTCAATGTGTATCGTCGTTTTCTTTCTCCGTTACTTGACTTGTTTTTCAATGTTTGACGTACGTTTTCTTCACATTTTTCAAATATTGACTTAAATTTTATCATTCAAATATTGCAGTCAATGTGTATTGTCGTTTTCTTCCTCCGTTACTTGACATGTTTTTCAACGTTTGACGTACGTTTTATTTGTAATTATTACACATGACGCGTGAAACACACTAATGTTTCAGCAATTACATCACTTTTTCCCCAAAATTTTACTGATTAAATTACAGCTAACACATTGAAACTTAGATTATTTAGGTCATTAGTTATTTTTCAAAGATTAACTTTAATTCTATTTGTTTAAACGTCGCCAAAACACTCAAGTGTTTCGTAGTAGTCCGCATTATTTGTTCCTTTTGGTTCTAAGATAATATTTGACAATTTATACCTTTATATTTGTTTCAATACATCAAATTTTTACCATACCCGAAATATTGATGCATATTTTGACTGGGATTAGAAGTGAAATGGGCCGGTCCAGGCTAGGCCTTATCATTAAATTGACCTGGCCCATTTAACAAATTTAAATCATTAGCCTAGTCTATTTACCTAATATAGTTGAAAGCTTATTTTATAGTTGGTCCTTTACATAAGCCACATGGTGATCTTGAAATTTGTTAATCAACTTAAGATATTATGTAGACCACTATCTCTTTAAAGAGATCACCAAGTATATTTTTGATGACAATACAATTAATATTTACTATGTTGAGAACAGTAACAATAAAATGTTTATTTTGGATGAGCTAAAGAGTAAAGACACACATTTTGTTTTCTTACATAGGTTCTTTTTTTAAAATAAATCTTGACCTAGGTTAGGTTTGGGCCAGCCTATAAGCCCTAAGAGGCCTGTTGACCTATTGCCACCCCTAATTTGGATGCAGGCATGATAAATGGTTTTAGTTTATTAAATTTTTGTTTTAATACACAATATAAATTGTCTATGAATTATTATTTTTTGGTCAAGATATTGTCTACAATTTTAGTTTAATACAGTAAATTATAACAAATATTGTCATCTCATTATTTCAACAAAACATGTTGCAACGTCGGCTCCACTCGATTGTTTTGGCCATGACTTGTTTTTCAAATATTATAGCTAAAATGTTGAGACACTCGAGTTTTTGACGGCTTTCCTTATTATTGTTATTTTCTATGCTATAATATTTGACAATTTTTACCTATATATTAATTAATATCTGTACTTTTTTTTACATTAACTAAGATCGATATAGATGTGTTTTTTTTTTTTGGGGATTGGAGGGAAATGGGCTTCGCTAAGCTAGGTTTGCCATAGATAGACCTGTCCTGTTTCAAGATTAAGGCCCAAGTTTGGTCTGTTTATCTGAACCGGTCTTTTTATAGTAAGGCCTTTGAAGAATCCAAAAGCTTACCTCTTAATCGGATGACAAGCCTAAGTCTTTATGTAATATATATAGGCCACTAGGACTAATTCTTTAAATAGGTCAAATTGTATATGGATTCTATGCATTGAAATGAATATTTAGTATAATGTCAAACAATAACAATAAAATTGTCATTTTATTACTTATGTTTATTCATATGGTGAGCTTGTCAAGGCTATAATATATTTCGGATAGGCTAAAGTCTGACTCTTTTATTCAAATGGTCTTTTAATTTGTGAAGTAATGCAAGTCTTAGGATTAGCTACAAGATATTTGCTTTGTTTTTGTCCCCTATGAAATGCATAAGGACAAGTAACTGTAATTTCAAAAGCTCAACTCTATGTTCTTGAGAAACTTGACCGGCTGGGTTTAGTTTTTAATGCAAAGGGTTATAAGATAAATTTCTCTTAGACCGATCTTATGCGGCAAGTAGCAAAGTTGGATAAATTCTTGTGAATCTGTGGTATAAAGAAGTATAACTTGGGCTGAAAGTTTCTTGTCTAATTCAAACTAAGTGATTGATTTATGTTAATTTGGTTTTACTAATTCTATATATTTTTGAGTTTAATGTTTTGAGTTGTTATTGGCAGGTGGTTTGATCTCTAGTTCAGCTGGAAATGGTTTCACTCCTCATGTCATCTCCATTGCAATTGGAGAGGTATGCTACATTTCTTTTAACAGTATCGATCTTTCTGTTTTGTTATTATATACGTCTGTCGTTTATTTTTGGCTAAAATACATTTTTAGTCCCTGTAGTCTATGTTTTAGTTCCAATTTGGTAGATTAGCTTTTAAATGCTTTAATTGGGTCATTTGTCCAGTATTTTAGTTTCAATTTTATCCCTAATCTTTTCCAAAGCTTCAACTGGGATTTGGGTCACTTATCTATTATTTATGTTTTGAAATGGTCCTATATTTTATAAAATTTACACAAATGTGGTCCCCTTTTCAATGTAACATTGACACTTCAGATTGAACGTGTGTATGGTGTTTGACATGTGTCCATAGCTAAATTCAGTTATTCCATTTTCTCCAATACCAGTGTCGATGTGTCAGTATTACTAGTTGCTTATTTTGTATCAATACAGTCCTTTTCTTATACAATTTGAACGAAAAGGACCACATTGAAACCAAAAAGGCTTAATTATATAAATGATCCCTTAAGTAATTATGAGATTTCATTATGATCCCCTTATTAATTTTCGCTCCATTATGGTCCTATAAATTAACTCCGTTAGTCACTTAAATCAATTCTGTTTGTTTTAAATAAAAAAACATTAAAACTACTGTTCATCTTCTTCCTTTCACTTATTCTTCATCAAAGTTCATACATTCATAAAAAAAATCAAACAACCCAGGAAAAAATTCAGAATATAAAATTAAAAAGGCCAACCCAAAATCATAATCTTCATCATCATCTTTTCATTCTCAACTCTATCATCGCATAATCCAAACTAAAAAATCAGTGGAACAAAAAACACAAAATTCCACTCATTGTTAAACCCAAGATTAAAAATCAAAATCAAAATCAAACCCAAAAAATAAAATTCATGCATTTCTTCTTCGCAAGTACACTGTGTATCTCTTTCATTCCATAAATCTATCTAATCAAAAATCAAAATCCCTCAAATTTCCCAATTTTCCTTTTCTCAAATCTTTAAAACGAAGAAGAAGAAGAAGAAATCCCTTTCTCATGCTTCCATTCATCATTGTCACAGTGATTTTGGTTTGGTAGATACCCCTCTTTATGCCATCAATGACTTTAATTCTCCTTCACCACTAGTCAACAAATTATACCATGGAAGCAGTGAGGAGAAAAAGAAGCAAACGTAAAAAGAAAATACAACCGGAGAATTAACGAATGGAACTGAACAAGAAAATGATAAAAGTTTGATTTCCACTTTTCCACCCATTTGTATCTCCCTGTCCTCACCCATAATCATTGTTTCTCTCTCTGCCACCGTCGTTGCTCTCTCCGCCGTCGTTTTTATCGACTTCAATTGTGTTTTATCTAGGTAGCACCTCAGCAACAGTCGCCGGAACAACAAACAGCAATGGCGCTTTTCTGAACCTGAACTGATGTCGACGACGGCGTGGGAGATAGAAACTGAGGAGAGAGAATTGGAGGTTGGCGACAGATTGAAGAAGAGAGAAAAACCACAACTGCGGAAGAGAGAGGGCCGCAGTTATACTTGTTTTTGAATAGGTTATTGTTTAGTTTCATCCCAAACATAAATCTCATGGGTGGTCATTTTAATTTTATTTTTTTTATTTTTTTCTGGGTTTGTTTGAATTTTTTGTGAATGTTTGAAGCGGAAGAAGAGGTGGATTGAAGAAGATGAAGAAATCTGAAGAAAAAAAATTAGGTGTAGGAAGTGCACCATAAGATCAAATGTACCTGCCTGATCTAATGGTTGTATTTTAAAAAAAATATATCAAACGGTTAATGTTTAACAAATTAATGAGGTCTTTAGTAGTCAACCTTAAATGTGCGTCCACCATGCAGTAGTCTTAACGTTTCTTGATTTAAAACAGACGGAATGGATTTAAGTGACTAACGAAGGTAATTTATAGGACCAGACTGGAGCAAAAATTAATAAAGGGACCAAATCGAAATTTCATAATTATTTAAGGGATCATTTGTATAATTAAGCCAACCAAAAATAAAGATACTGACAACTGAAACTTTTAAAAGTTACAGGACCAAATTGAAATTAAGAAATAAATTTAGGGACCAAAAATTTATTTAGTATTTAGTTCTGTTAAAAGTGCTGTTTTTTTTAATGGAAGTACTTTTTTAGAAAGGGAATTCATTCAAAACATGAAATCATGCTTTAGAAAATCTTCGATGTTTCTTTTAGACGACCCATTTGAGTTTTTGTCACATGTTCTGCCATTTGTGCAATCATCTGTAAGACACTCTTGAAAATTGACCCTTTTCTTCTGTGTAGGACATTGCAACAAAAATTCTGGCATTTTCTCAGCAGGGACCTAGAACTATATTTGTTATGTCGGCCAATGGTGCTGTCTCTACCGTGACGCTTTGTCAGGCTTCGACATCTGGGGGTTCTGTCACATATGAGGTTTGGAGCTTTCTCACTTTTACGTACATCTATGTTTCTATATGTTTCTAGTTTCATAAAGAATTATGATTGTTTAAATACATATACGCATATCTGTTCTTGTATAGAAGTGTTATACATGCACATAATCACATAGCAGCCCTTTATGGAAATGTTAGTGGATGCATTAGCAATTTTTATAGGCAAATGTTAGTGGTAGCATTTCCTTATATGATCACCATGTTATGAAGTTAATAATCTGTTTGTTTTGTTTTTTTTCTTCTTATCCTTCAAAAAGTCTCTTTAGCATGTTAAGTTTGTTTATTCTTTTGTATATATGATTATGTTTAATAATTTGTGGTCTTTTGCCTCGATAGGGGCGTTTTGAGATACTAAGCCTGACAGGCTCTTACTTGGTTGCTGATAATGATGGCTCGCGTAATCGAACGGGTTCATTAAGTGTTTCTCTTGCCAGTCCTGATGGTCGTGTCATTGGTGGAGGCGTCGGTGGATTGCTCATTGCTGCAAGTCCTGTTCAGGTAACTGCTATTCTACTGCTGTTAGGATAGCATTGAAAATCCCCTTTCTCACCTCAAAATCAGAAACTTAAGAAAACATTTTATGTTTACTTTGTGAAAATTTTTTCTATTTCACTCAAGTAGTCAAGTGTCTGTTTAGTTTGAGAAAACCTTTCATGTTTTCATTTTCTGTTTTTGACTTTTACTTGCAAAATTGTCACGTTATTTACACTTATGTTTTCTTTTTGTATATAGGAAATAGTGGCAACATATTGTGTTTTCACTTTTACTGCACCAACATATGACAATATTTAATTCATATAGATCATCGGTGTATAAAGATTTTTTAAGTTGCTAATGAATTAGAATAGTTATATCATTAAAACATTTGATTTTAATAACAACTACTTAAGTTACACATGATTGGTTGTGATATGTCGACAATATAAAATATTTTACACTAATATATTATCAAAATTAAACTCCGCTACAAAACCCTAGTTTTATTTGTATTGCTAAATTTGATTGGTCATGACTATCAGGTGATAATCGGGAGCTTTATGTGGGGTGGACCAAAAACCAAGAACAAGAAGAATGAAGATTCAGAAGGTCAAGAACTTGGTATAGAGGAAAATCATCATCATGGAGTTCATAATCCAGTTGCAATGAATAGCATTTCACCAAATCAAAGTCTGACTCCAACATCTCTCAATTCTTGGCCTGCATCGCGTCCATTGGATATGCGTAATTCCCATATCGACATTGATTTAATGCGTGGGTGACAATTTATTTTATTAGCATACACCAGTATTGGGTATAGATATTTAAGATTCATGGTCACTCATCTAATTTTCGCGTAGTAATGACTCAATGTGAAGTTCAAACTATAGAGTAGAATTCTTTCTTGACTTTTGGAATTTGATTAATGTCAGCTATGGTTGATTGACTTTAGAGGTTCTACTCATATTTTTGTAGCTGTGAGGAATTTTAATTTGGAAGATTTTGCTTTTTGTGGTTCAAGGGTATGTTGCGACTCGTGGTAAAATGTCGTAGTTTTAATCAATGAGATTAGCAGAAGGGGCTAATCTTCGACAATATGGTGACTAACATTGTTGGCATTGCCGATTGAGTTAGACTATAATATTTTTTTAAGGGTAAATTACATTGACCTCCTCCGAGGTTTCATTAAATGACACATACACCCTCTCTAGTTTTATAATAGACATTAACCTCCTCCAAAGTGTCATAATTAGACGGATACCTCCCTTTACAACTCAACACCGTTAATTATCCGTTTGAAGTAAAGCTGCTACTTTTCTCTTTCTAGTTATGATAATCTTCATCTTCTAAACCATAAAATATCTGCAAAAAGCAATAAGCTTTTCTTGTCCGTTCTATTAGCCATTTTTTGTAACCTTTAGTCAAAAGGTTTTTTGGCTTTGATTTTTGTCACATTTCCTCCCTACAATTCACAAAAATTTCAATCAATTGAAGCTTGTTATTATTCCAAAGACAAATGGGTTTGGGACGAAACTTAATATTCAAATAAATTGTACCATGAAAATTGCACTTTTTTTGTTCCTGGATTCCAATACCAGCAAAACGAATAGGACAATAGATATCCACAAAAGCATGACGTACGAGAATGGAATCTATCCAATGGACAAGAACCAAAGAGACAGACATGAGCTTTATGTTTTCTGTGTTGCTTCCATGGAGGAATGGAAATTTTGGGTTTGGAGGAGAGTAATAGACAACGTTAACATGAGTTTTTTTTTTCCTTAATATTATTTGACAGAAGTTAAATGGTGTTTAACACCAAGGGAGGTTAGTGCTAAATAAGAAACTAGAGGGGGTGTCTTTATCATTTAAAGAGAGACCTTAGGGGAGGTTAGTGTAATTTACCTTTTTTTTAATGAGGAATCAAACTCAGTACTTCAAAATTTACAACATTCACACACTTGGCGTGTCAACTACTTGAGCTAGACTCAGGTGGTAAAACGAATTGCAGTTACAAATTAGAAAGTTTGTTATTGAAATTTTATTTCATAACTTATAATTTTTTAATCTAAATCACCACCATTCATGTTTAGTCTTTATACAAATTTTATTTACTGTTAGTATTTATAGTTTTCAGATTCCTAGAAAAACAAAATAAATAGGGACATACTAAAAATTGCTGAGTGAACATTGTTGAGGAAACAAATAAAAATCATTAGTATCAACATCAATTGCTAGTTTTGTGCAACTATAACTTCCAAAATAACAAATACTAGTCCTAGTCCAAGCGCTATTTATAGTAAGAAATAGGAGTAGCTGGTTATATGATGCTCAAATGATCGTGACTTATGATTTTGTCATATATTTATGGACAGTAACATGCTGATGCAATGCACCATATTGGTCCATTTTTTACCGTGAAAGTTAAAAGATATCATGTTCAGTATCTATGATCACGTACATTTCAATGTTTACTAACACAACAAGAAAAATAGTTGTAAACTAATAACATGTCGGCTTGAAATTTAGTTATGTAACATTGTTTAGTTGATTTACTGGAAATTGGAACAATGAGAGGAACAGTAGCAGAAATTAACTCACTATGCTTCATAAGATCTATAATATATGCACAACTATATATTTTTAATGTCCCTAATTCATTGAAAGAGCTACAGTTAAAAACAACAAGAAATGTTCATGAAAAGGGAGTTACTGTCTTCATGTGATTTGAAAAGTAATGCCTTGCCGTATTCGGATGCACTTCTGAGTCTAGGGGTGGACAGTCATAGGGAATTTATGTTCTCCAGAAAAACCATTGGCCTGCATGAATACAATAGAAAAATTTAATTTTAAACCGTTGTCATTAAAAAAAAAATACACATAATCATGTTAGACCATCTCCAATGTGAGGGTCTTAAACATTTAAGATCCGGTACCTATTAGGTACTTCCATGGGGAGAAACTTTTTCGGGGTCTTATAAGACCCGAGATCTTAAGACCCTCAATCTTAAGCGGAATCCACACTCTTTTAATATTAAAATTTTTAAATATAATGATATAAAATTATTGATAATTGTTTAGTGGATTCCATTTAAGAAATTTGTGTGAGATGTTAGGTTGGAGAGATTGAATGTTTATTAGGTATTACTATTAAAAAATTATAAATGAATGATGTGTATACGCGACACCCATTTAGATACCCAAAAATGGATGTCTCCATTGTAGATGCTCTTACAATATGTCATTACAGTGAGATGTGATCGAATGTTTTTGTATAATATTTTTTCTTAATAGATAGACTAAATTAGAACATATGTTTTTGTATAGTATTTTTGTGAGTTAGACTAAAACTTCTTAATGTATATAATTTTTATTCTTATGAGGGAATGAATAATACTATATTTCTTCTATTAAGTGGTATAGTGGCTGGAGCTCACACATATTAAATGTGGAGAAGTGAAATGTCCGAGGTTTAAATTCCGACCAGTGCATATATCATGCATTGTATATAACAATGACTTGCATATATGTTTGTTGTTTGTAAATATATCATATTTTAGTTTTTGTACTATTTTGTTTTTTTAGTCTTTGTAAATAAAACCACTTATTCCATCTAGTTGTAAATTTGTTAAAAAAAAACAATGAAAATTATAAAATTTCTTATATTTGATTATTGTTTGGTAAAATAATAAAATTATAAATTAAATATTTTAAATAAAATGATAAATAATCAAAGAAAAGTTATGCCGAGATTTGGTACTTTTTTTTATTATATATAAATATAGATTAAGAAAACTAAGTTATTTGTGATAAAAGCGAATATTAAATAGCTTTAGCGTAGTTCCGTAAACATAGCTCGGTTGATGTTGACAGGGACAATGCATTATTATATACATGGGTTATGGTTCGAACTTGAACATTCCACTTATTCATCTTAAAGAGTGAATTCTAGCCAATAAACAACTTAGAAAAAAAAAATCCGAAGAAACAAGTTAATGCATTAAAACATAATATATGATCACTATGTACACAAGTTGATTCTTAATTGTCAACAACAACTTTTTTTATATGGAGGTACGTAAGATCTATATTGGAGCATAAGGTTTTAACTTATTCTCAAAAAAATAATGTCTTTCATTGATAGCTAGGTGACAGACCCATATATATGTTCCACCAATTTAAACTAACCATTGGTCTTGATGAAAAAACAAACTTATTAAATTAATTTGACACAAGAATTTTGTCTTTTTGAACTTGATATCTCTATAAATACCCTGTTGAGTAAAATCTTTCTCACAGCATCATTGAAAATAAAAATAATAAAATGAAAGGTGTCAAAATTAGTTCAAATTCCATTCAAACAATGGTCATTCTTCTAATCCTTGTATCAACTTTTTGCTCAAGCATTGAAGCTTCTACCAGAAAACCAAGAAGGTTTAAACCAGAACATCGTCATAAAGCAATCTTAACATTGAACAGCTTTGAAAAAGGTGGAGATGGAGGAGCAGCATCTGAATGTGACAACAAGTTTCACTCTGACAAGTCACTTGTTGTAGCATTATCAACTGCTTTGTTCAACCACAAAAAGAGGTGTTTGAAAGAGATTACTATATTTGGTAATGGTAAAAGGGTCAATGCCAAGGTTGTTGATGAGTGTGATTCAAGTAAAGGGTGTAAGAACAATATTGTTGATGCTTCTGCTGCTGTTTGGAAGGCTTTGGGTGTGCCTGAAAATAAAAGGGGTGAAATGGATATTTTCTGGTCAGATGCTTGATGCAGTTAAATAAGAATTAATCATATCTATGTTTATATAATAACATTAATATAAGAATAAAAGACAAAATTCTCATTTAAAATAAAGGCACAAATTCTGTATAAAAATGTCACGAAAGAGTTCTACCACTAGAATTTTCATTCTCCATTAATGTCATGAAAATCGTACATCCAACTTACCCCTTGAGAGAGGAAGAAATATAGAAGTTGTCGGGTTAGATGTAAAATATTAATGATGTGATGAGAAGTCAAGAGAGATAGAAAGAAAATAAAATTTTAAAGGATGTATGAAAATTAAAGATGTCTATGTATCATTATTGTAATATGATTAATATGTCAATATAGTTTCAGTTTAGTGATATGAAATTGACTTTATTATGCCGAATTATATATGGGGTAAAGTTCATATAGTAATTTCTCTCTTTGATTAAACTATACTCCCTTCGCTGCACTTTAAGTTTCTTTTATTTTGTTTCTTTGTCTAAAATTATTTGTTCATTTTATAATATCAATATAACATTTATTTACCTTTTATACTAACTACCATTATTTATTGTATTTTAATAATCTAAATACTTTACTTACTAGAATTAATAATGATGTTTTAGTAAATAAACATATTTTACGATTAAAATACACCTATTTTTGTAATAACCGTGTAAAACTCAAAAGAAATACCTAATTTGAGACGGAGGGAGTAAAGTTTATCTCTTTCACTTTCACATGTTTCTTTCTTTTCTTTTTCTTTAAAAATCTCCACACCAACACACATGTTCTTCAGCTATAACTTTAAATTTATGTTAAAAACACACCTTGATTTGTGTCAAAAAACCTTTTTGATAGCATTTTCCAAAAATGTTAATAAAACACGAAACGTTGGAGAGGATTCTAACTCCTTTTTTTCTTAATTTAATAGCATTTTTCAAAATTTTGCTAAAGAGTATATATATATTTTTTTGTTTATTTAGATATATATACTCACCAATATGTGTATGTCTTTTTATATATTCCAAAGAAGACAAAGAAAAAAAAAATTATTTGCAAGAATCAAGGATATTTTATTGTTTTATATACATGAATCATAACGTTTTTCTTTACAGTCGTGAATCGTAATGTTACTATGGCTGTTTAGGTATTACATAATCAATACGAACTCCATAATATGCATGAGTAAATAGTGAAGGAGCAAAGAAAATAGTGAGAATGTATGATATAAGACATTAGACGAAAATCCAAACAAGAAATAGAAAATTGTTGACAAAAGAAAGAAGAGAAAGAATTAGATGAAGGGGGAATTTCTGTTCCCGATGGATCAAATTTAGTTTTAAAGGACAAAATGTCAAGCTTAAAAACCTCAAACAAGGGCTACGTGGGAGGACTCACACTTTTATTGCTAATAAATTTGTTTTATAGGTTTTTGAAGTCCTAGTAATTGTAGAAATCACAAGAAAAAATTGAAGAAAGCGAAAATCCCAAAACAAACCATCAAGCCAAAAATACAAGGAGCATTGTTGGAACATCGGTGTGATGGTGGGAGAAAAATTGAAAGATTAAATACCAAGTAATTATACTTTGATATAATGTTGTGTGAATTGAAAAATTAAAGTTTGATGGTCCCACATAAAATAGAACACACACATTAGTAATGTTTAAATTGAGGTATTTAATTTAAAATACTTGATAATGATAAAAATAATAGTAACTATAATTTTTATTCGTAAATATCACTTTCCATAAATTTAGTTTGTTAATTTACCAAATGCAGTAGGGAGAAGATTGACCTAACATGAAAATAATAGAAGTGTATAACCTCTTCAACTACATATCTGTTTCCTGATTCCATCCTTGAGAAACTGGACAAATGCTGCTATGTAATGATCCTGATGCAACAGCTTCTCTTGTCTTAACTCTGAGCTCCTTTCCGTTTTCTAAGCGATTTAGCGATTTCATATCTAGTGAGTGTTCCATCTTCGTTTCTTTTAACTTCAATAACCAAACCCCTATCCACCAAAAATCCTGCATTAAGAGGCTGATCAACAATGAAGGGTAACACAGCAAGGTTGTTTCCAAATTGCAACGTGAAATCTAATAGGTCATTCAAAAACGAAAATTTATGCAAAACTACAAAAAAGTTAGTTGAATGACCTATTAGGGGGTAAAAACAACAATTGAAGGACTAAAATGAAAAGTTGATATATTTATAGGATCCAAAAACATATTTAATCTTTTTTTTATTAATTAATATTCCGCGTAAAAGTTTGAAAAGAAAAAAAATTAGATAAATGGAGTTTCACAGCACTGAACAACGAGGTATAGTTAACGAGTAGAAAAAACAAAAAGGTACACAACTCCACAACAGACAAATAATAAACCCCCACAACTCCATTATTTCTATGTTTTGTATACTATTTTTGTCGGTTAGACTAAAACTTGTTAACATGTATATTTTAAGCGATGAATAATACTAGAATCATCAAACCAAGAAATAATAAAGATATCACTAATTGAAGTTGAGAATCATCATGAAGGAGCAAAGAAAATAGTGAGAATGTATGATATAAGGCATTAGATGAAAATATAATCAAGAAAAAGAAAAATGTTGGCAAAAGAAAGAAGAGAGAGAATTAGATGAAGGGGGAATTTCTGTTTCCAATGGATCACATTTTGTTTTAAAGGACAAAAGTCAAGCTTAAGACCTTAAACAAGTGCTACTTGGGAGACGACGAGACGACTCACACTTTTATTTGCTAAAAAAATTTGTTTTATAGGTTTTTGAAGTCCTAATGATTGTAGAAATCACAAGAAAAAAATTGAAGAAAGCAAAACCCAAAACAAACCATCAAACCAAAAATACAAGGAGCATTACAGCTATCCGTACATAAAAGGGCACTACAACCGCAACACCACCTAAATTCCCCAAAAACCTTCAAAGTTTTCACCAAATACCAAATCCGAGGGTGTTCCGATCAAGCGTAATGAGGCACGTAACACCTCCGAAGCCTTCCAAACCCTAAAAAAATTCTAACTTAAGCACCAAAACATTTCAAACACACCCTTTTACATCCAAAAACAAAACCTGACCACACCTAAACTATCCAAGCAATGCTTCAAGATCAAGATGCACCAATGAAAGACAAACTACGAGCCTTGTATCAAATATGATGAAGCAAAACACAAACCAACAAGGCATTCCTCTTCAAGAAAATATCCCGTGAGCTTTCGTTTACCCTTCTTTGTTTATTTTTCATGCTTAAACATTGTAAGCAATGTCCAATATGGGGCGTTATTTATCTTGTACCTATGATTTTCATTTATTTTCTTGCTTTCAATAAAACAATTGTAACAACCCAATTTATATCATTGGTCTGAATTGGATCAAATACATCAACTTTTTTGACTCAGTCTCTTATATTTATGACCCGAGGGAGTATAAATTTTTGGTCGGTGAAACTAAATCAAACACAACAACAACACAATCATTTTTTCACCCAAAAATGAATGAATAAATTTGTTTAAAGGAGACTTCAAGAGGGGTTGCGACTGATCTTGCAACCAACCACAAAACGACGTATCTGTTCAACCATATATCACTTAATTCACAAAAGTAAAACAGTAAATGGTAATTCAAGTATTCAACCATTCCATTCTACAGGTATGTCTCTGTGTTGTCTTTTTCCTTTACTTTATTGGATTTTATTTTGTATATTAAATAATTTTTTCAAGTGCATATTACTTACATCACCACCTAAAAGTGCATATTGCTTATATATATATATATATATATACTGTATATATTACTTATTGAATCATACCCTTTGTTGCACATACGTAAATGTGAAATTTTGACCACAAATTACTCTTATTATTTGCAGGTTTGAATAATTTTGTTGTTTTACTCAAATTTCTTTTATTTTTGTTCCATCTTAAACTTTCGTCGTCATCATAGTTCCTTCTTTGTTTTTCATCTTGCACTTTGCTTGTTGTTGTTTTCTGGATACTGCAGCATACCAACGGTTACGTAACGTTAATTTACTTGTTTGTTTATTTGACCATTGAAATCTATATTGTAACATTTGTTTTATCTTTGAAGATGAATATCAATGATTTTTTTAAAATATTTTCTTCAGATACTGGGAAGTCACTTTTTTACAAAAATATTTTTTATTTATATTTTTATGCATCTTTAATCATTATTTAAAACACTTGATTTTATACTATATTTTCAGAGGATAAAAATCCTTCCATGATTGATGTAATTATTTAATTAATTGATTATCTATTTGCTTTTAGGAATAGTGTGATGGTTTGAGATTAAAAAATTTAAAGTCTTTAGTTTGAAAGAATCGAACATAGGGTCTTCTGAACAATTTGTTTTTTGTTGGAGCCCGTTAAACACTTGATTTCAATTACTTGGTTTAAACAATTTATACTTTGTTTGAAAAATCACTGCATATAATTTCCATGTATAAAAATATTTGGTATGTGTCTTGTTTTTCTTCATATTTAGTTTTCATGTGTTCAACCTGAAAAGGTATTTAACCTTTAACCTTTTTTTTCTCCTCCCTTGTCTTCTAAATTGTTAGCATGCTAGATTACGGTTAATTTATAATTTTGTTTAATGCAGGTTTAATCTCCACTTGTGAAACATCAAAGTGTGGTAAAATTCTCAAATGAATCATAGGGTTCATCTTCTTGTTCTTCTTTTGCTCCTTTTCTCATTAAGATGTGAATCATGGGGTTGGTATTCATCATCTAAGGAGAGTCATTCTAGTGCGAAATCTTATGACAATAAAGGAAGTTTTAAAGGCACAAGTGCTGAATTCTCAATCGAGGCTTTCAATGATCCAAAGGGAATGAAGCTAATAGAGAATGCTAAGAATAAAATGGTTGGCTCAAATACTTGTTGGCAAAATGCTTATCAACATCTTTTTGCCGGATGTTCCGAGATTTTGGCTGCCGATGAGAAAAGGTCTAGATTAGCTTGGCATCTAAGTGATTGCTTTCAAAGGGATTCTGGAAGGGATTCCTTTCCTCATTGTGGCTCAAAAACATCAATTGCAAAATGCTTGAGAAACTTAGATGACCTTGCTCATAAGGTTTACCTTGAATTCTACCTTGAAACCAACTCTATTTGTTATCAATTACAGTTAAGTGCATTTGCTTTTTACCAAACTATTTGTTTGTTCTTTATGCAAGAAAAATAAAATAAACAAAGATTGTAAGAAAAATGCTTAGTGATATATTTATTTTTCAAGAAGTGGTATTTTTGCCTCAACTTTAATAATGTTTTGTGTACTTTTACAGGACACATGCATTCAAACATGAAACTGAGAGACTAGTGACTGAATTGAAAAGTTCTGCGCAATATGTTGAGGACAAGTTAGATAGCATCGAAGAGAAATCGGATGATTTGTTACAAGGCTCAAAAAAGATTTTTGATTCTCTTGAATCAGTTAATAGTCACACACAACTAGTAGCTCAAACTGTCAAGAATGTTGAAACTCATATTGATGTGGTATTAAGACATTCTGAAAGTGTTTACGAGCAAACTACAAAAATCGCAGCATCGCAATCACAACTAGAAGAAGGTCAAAAGGACATGAAGAGGAAGTTAGAGGATGGTGTGGCATTGCTCAAGGAATCTTTTAGTTATTTGGGCAAAGAAATAGAAAAGTTAAGAGATGAAGCCATTGAGATTGAAAATGAAGTGATCAAAGTTGGAGATGCTATGTCATCAAAGATGAACACTCTACAAAGCAAAGCTGAAGATATTGGAAATATGGCTGGGATTTCCTTAGAAAAACAACAAGAACTTTTAGACGGACAATCCACGGCACTCGAAGGCCTAAATTCGTTGAACGAGGTTCAATTCAAAGCACTAGAGGAGAGCAGGTAAGATTGGTTAAATTTATATTCATAAATCATATTTTGCATTTGCAAAGTGCTAATCTCATAATTGGTGAAATGTAGGAAAAACCTACAATATTTTGCTGAATATGGACATAAGCAACAAGAAGAGATTTTACGACGTCAAGAACAGATACAAGGAATTCACGATCGGTTAATGGAAAATTCAAAAACAATATTGTCTGCTCAGGTTTGAAACTATAGTTTCTGTGTGTTAAATCCTTGTACACATGCATCCTTAATAATTTTTTTGATTAAGAATATATACTTATACTTTATCTCTACTATAGGAAACTTTTGAGGCAAAACAGGCTACCATGTTTGTTGCTTTGGATAAAATCTTTACTTTGCAAAATGCGATGTTGCTTGAATCAAGAGTGATTAAAGCTTTCTTCATGTATGCCATATCAATCTTTGTCATTTTTATGTTGACTAGCACAAAGCAAACCTACAATGTTCGACCCTTACTTTACATCGGTAAGTATACCTACAAGTGATTTGTCTTCTAAAGTGAGAAAATTAAAGGTCGATATTGTAATCATGCATGATTTGTTATGCATGTACATATAATATCAACCATTGATATTACTCATTTTACTCTCTAACTCTCATGTTATGGTTTGTTTACAGAGCTTTGTGTTGCTCTCTTTGTGGAAGTATTCATTATTCATTTAACGAACAACGACATTGAGCAACAAACATGGATAATAAACTCGGTCCGATTATTTTTTATGGCAACTGCTTCAGTTCAACTTATGTATACAATTTTCACATACAGGTAAGTATACAAACAAATAATCTACAACTTTTTGATGCAAAACTCATTTCAAGTTTGATTATCAAAACAAAACAAAATAATAGAATTGGTTGTTAATCATGCAGGGACTATGAAAGGTTGAACCATCATATGCTCCTAACATTGGTTAATAAGATTAACAACATTCAAAAATTGAATGAGTCAACTTGGGACTCTGAAACTACTGATTATGTGGATTGGTCTCGGTTGCTTGATACTGATTTACCTGATGACGTGAACTGTCTTGATGATCCAGACTTTGTAGTACCTGAAGAAGTTGCAGAGAATTCAATCACAACCTCTACGACAAAAAATTATAATTTGCGCTCACGCAATCGTTTACATTGACTCTTCCCACCACCATAAACACACACTACTAGTTTGTAGTAATAAAAAATAATCTATGTACACCAATTTATTTGGTTAATATATTTTCATGATTATGGATTATATATACTAATATATGTACTTATTATTGTGATTGTATGTGAATGTTGTAATAAACAATACACAAGAATTTACTTTTTTCATCTTCAAGAAACAAAAAAAGGATTTACTTTTTGCATGATATTCATTATGATTAAGGAATTAAATTCTCATTGTACCTGGTTCACATTATATTTCTTTATTTACAAGTGGTCATCATACTAACCAAAAAAAGCACCACGAAATAAAAAATTGGAGAAAACAAAGTGTAGATGTGAGAGATAAACATTGAAGGTGACAAAGTCATAATGTGTGGCTTAGATGACAAATTCTTGATGGCAAGGACAATATTGAGGGTGGTGTCATAAACCCTAAATGGAAGGCCATTGGGTGAACCAACGACGCCCACAATTTTGGTCAAATTAAGTTAAGGAGAAAATAGGCAATTACCCTCGAAATTGTATGTTTCGTCTATTACTCTCCTGATATTAACAAAACTTCAATTATCTCTCTGAAATTGCATAACTTTAGTCAATTTGCCCCCTCCGTCAATTTCCTCCATTAGTCAACATGACGTGGCATGCCACGTCACAGGGGTAAAAAAAACTTCCCGATATTTTTTTCAAAAAAGAATCTGGATTTTTTTTACGTTATGTGCAAAATGCCCCCTAAAATTTATAATAATCAAGCAAATTGGTCCCTATGACAATGTGACAAAAGTATTCTTTTGCTCCCAATTTTTTTTTATCTTTATCATAATCATCAAAGACCCTTGTTTTGAACTATGTTGCAGAAATCAATCAAACAAATTGAGGATAGTGTCAAATTTTTAAAACAAGTTGAACCTGATTTCATCGTTTTGATTTCAAGCTTTTCTAAAACAAGTATTCCAAGGTTATTTCTTTTCAAGCTTATGGAATACATTGTTCTGCCTAAGTTCAAAACTGAACATTTTTTCATTTAGATGATGATTTAACTTTGTATCATTTTTCACAGGAAGAACACAAGAATCGAGAATCTGCACACTTGTTAATCAAGCAAGCCAAAGAACAATAGAGATATGATTCATTGCATTATTTTCTTTGATTTTGACACTCAGAAAGGAAATAACGCAGGGATGAACAACAGCACATAACAAATCTTCTGAAAACTGTAGCAAAAAGAAAATAAAACAACTAAACATATAATATCTTCTATTTTGTCTCTCTTTGCTTATGGTTATTTCAAGCTTATGGAATACATTGTTCTGCCTAAGTTCAAAACTGAAAAGAAATAACCTTGGAATACTTGTTTTAGAAAAGCTTGAAATCAAAACGATAAAATAAGGTTCAACTTGTTTTAGAAATTTGACAATATCCTCAACTTGTTTGATTGATTCCTGCAACATGGTTCAAAATAAGGGCCTTATTTGAATATAAGTGCAAAATTTCAAGGAGGTATTGACACATAACGTAAAAAAAATCCAGATTTTTTTTATTTTTAAAAAATGGGAATTATATTTACCTCTGTGACGTAGCATGACACGTCAGACACGTGGACAGTCAAATGCCACGTCATGTTGACTAATGGAGGAAATTGTCGGAGGGGACAAATTGACTAAAATTATGCAATTTCAAGGAAGTAATTGAAGATTTGTTAATGTCAGGGGGTAATTGTCTATTTACTTTTAAAGTTAAGTATTCACCATTAAAGCTTCCTAATGTGAGTTTTGGTATTTGATTAATTTCAGCTATGATTGATTGACTTTAAAGGTTGTACTCGTAGTGAAAAGACTTAATACATTATTTAATCCCTTAACTTATTTTTTGTTTTCACTCTGGCCCCCTAACTATAAAGTGTCTCAATTTGGTTCCATAAATCTTTTGCCGTTTACAGTTTTGGTCCTCTCAGTTAGTTTTTAACATCAAATGTCTAAGGTGAACCATGTTTAAAGGTGGTCCACCATAAACCTTATAAGTTCATTTAATTTTAACCATTTGATATTATTTTTCAAAAAGAGAATCGTTGAATCATATAGGTCTGTTGTATCCTACGATGAACTATCAACACCTAATTTTTTTTCTTATTTCTTCTTCTTCTTCTTCCATCATCTCCTTCATCATCACATTCATACTCCTTGGTCAATCTTCATATAACCCAGAAAAAAAATCAAAAGATAAAATAAAATAAAATTCTCATCATCAAAATCAAATCATTTTCATTAATATCATCATCAACATCATCAAAATCAAACCCAGAAAATCAAACAACAACAACCCTTCAAACCCATAAATTAAACTTTTTCAAAGTCATAAAAAATCAACCTTTTGAAGCGAAACAGTGGTCGTAAAAGTGCAGTATGTCATAGAAATGCAGAATTTCGAAATCCATTTTTCACAATTTCATAAAAGTGCATAATTTCGAGATTCATTTTTCTCTAATTCCGTTTCTCACAATTTCATAGAAGTGCAGAATTTCGAGATCCATTTTTCTTCTTCATTTTTATGTTAGAAGATGCAGAATTCTGTTTCTTCTTCGAGATCCGATTACATAGAAGTGCAGACTTCCACTTCTCACCGTTTCTTCTTCATGATGTTTCTACATAGAAGTGGAAATTTGAAAAGTTATTTTTGAAAAGAATAAGAAAAGGAAACCACACAAGGAGACATTCTTGTATGGACACAAACATAAATGAATATTATTTGGTCACACACACACATAAAAAACATTTTTCTCAAAATACTAAATCATTTTATTATCAATTTCTTTTTTATTAATAGAAAATGTGTTTGGATGTGTGTGCTCCCAAACCTTATTTATTTATGTTTGTGACAATGGTGGACTTTCTCCCACACAAGGGTGATAATAAAGATTGTAACTTTGTTGATTTTGTTTTTATATTTGGAGAAGATTGTTAGAAGATGAAGAATATTGTTATGATGTTGCTGCATGTGAGAGAGACAGAGGAATGGAGGAGGTTGATAAATTGATGTTCTTCTTTTGGGTATAAGGTTTATTATTTAAGTTTTTTCTTTTTCTGGATTTTTGGATGAATGTTGAAGAAGATGAAGAAAAACAAAAAAGATTAGTTGTTATTTGTTTAGGTTTTTCTAGGTTTTATATATATGAACAATGTTGAAGATGATGAAGATCAAGAGGAAGAATAGGGAAGGAGAAGAAGAGAAGGAAAAAAAAATAAAAAATCAGATATGGGTGGTTCCACTACTAAAAAAACAAAAATTAGTGAGGGATATTTAGTGAGGGAAAACGTGAAATCCCTCTCTAATTCCGTCACTAAATTTTGCGACCAAGGAATTTGTGAGGAATTTCATTTTTTCCGTCATTAATTTCCCTCGCTAATTTTGCTTTTTCTAGTAGTGTTCATTGTAATAATACATTATGGACCTGCAATCAAACATTTATAATTATATTAAAAATATTAAACATAAAAAAACTAATTGCGAGGACCAAAATAGATAATGACAGAAGACATAAGAGACTAGTTTGAGACACTTTATAGTTAGGGACCAAAGTAAAAATAAAAAATAAGTTAAGGGACCAAATGATGTATTAAGTCTAATTAAAATATAGTAGTTTTTTTTTTGTCAAGAAAAATATAGTAGTTTTAATCAATGAGACCAGGAACTCAAATGAGTTATTTTTGTCAATATTTTTTTCTTCATAGAATGCAATTATGTGATGTGCATGATAACTTATTTCCGGATCAAGAAAATACCTAGGTTGAGATTTGTTTGGATTTTTGTTTAGTCTGCAAACAAAATAACAAATACCAACATAATCTCACACACTTAAAATAGAAAAGAAGACCTCGAGTTCGAACTAGGAACACCATAAAAAGTATTCAACCTAACAATGTTGACATTGCCGATCTAAGTCTTACAAATTGTTTGAAGTTTTTTCTAATTTATAGAAGCTTTTTATTAAAATAATTTCTTAGTTTTTTACTACAAACAAGTCTTCGTAAGCTAATAGTTTATGTTTATCGAGAGAATTCATCGAACAAGAAAAAGATGTTTATAAACTAGAGGGCTTTTCAATATTTGAGAGGCAAAAGTTTATTTTTTTTTTCTTTCTATTTTTACCTTAAAATGAGTAATAAAGAATTAGTTTGAGTCTTGGACCCTAAACAAAAAAGAATTATAATTTAACGAATAGGAATTGAACTCTCGGTATTTCGAAGTTTACAATCTAGTGGTAAAATATATTTTACATTTAAATCACTTTTACCATTTAAATATGCAAATTTTATGGTACATCCAAAGATTTGAGTGTATTGGTACACCAAATCATTGAATTAATAGTTAAATGTGTTATTTTTTGAAGATAAAAAATGTTTTCTATCACCTATAATTATAATAATGAAATCTTATTTATCAAAAACGTCAACGAAATAAAATTTAATTTTTCTGAATTTTTAGTACTCTTAATAGAGAATTTTGATTATTTTTTACAATAAAATGTATACAAAATTAGTATGATTTTTATAAACAGTGAAATAATGTTTTTTCTTATCAAATGATATTTTCTAAAATACCAATATCAACAAATAGCTCTTTATTTCATAAAAATGATAGTTAATTTATAGATTTTTGAAGTAAGTGTACCGATACCGTAGAAGTTCCCTTCAAATATAGTCTTTAAATGAATTTTATTCACCATTGCTATTTATTTTGTTTTCTAGGGATCGAAAACACCTCATTTTAGTATTCGATGCACATTGAATATGATTATCTCAAGTGAAAAACCTATAAAATAAGAGAAATGTAAATAAATATTGGTATTGAGTTACTAGAAATATTTTTATTTATAGAATCCTTAACATGAATTCTACTTAAAATAAACATACTTGTATATAAAAAGAACTTAACAATATAGGGATTCACTAAATATTGTTGAGGAAGCATTGTTAAGGAAACAAACAAATAAAAATCAATAGTATCAACATCAAAATGATTGCTGTGTCTGTGTGCTACAAACTTCGAAAATAACAAATATTCATAGTACAAGCACACAATATTCCAGTATTACATGTGCTCAAATGACCATGACTTGTGATTTTGTCATATATTTATCAACAGTAACATGCTGATGCAATGCACCATATGATGACAAATTGGTCCATCTTTTACCGTGAAAGTTAAAATATATCATGTTCAGTATATTTGATCACGTACATATCAATGTTTACTATACTAACACGACGAAAAATGATTATATATAAACAAATAATTATCATGTCGGCTTGAAATTTGGTCATGCCAGCATCATTGTTTAGTTGATTTACTGGAATTAGAATAATGAGAGGAAAAGTGGCAGAAGTTAACTCACTATGCTTCATGGGATCTTATGATATATGCACAATAATATTTTTAATGTCTCTAATTCATTGGTAGAGCTACAGTTAAAAACAACAAGAAATCTTTCATGAAAAGGGAGTTACTGTCTTCATGCGTTTTAAAAAAGTAATGCCTTGCCGTACTTGGATGCACTTCTGAGTATAGGGGATACACCTCATATGGAATTTATGTTCTCCAAAAAAAAAAAATCATTGGCCTGAATGTATATAATATAAAAAAATATTTTTAAACATTTTAGTGCCATTAGGATACTCTTTAAAGTCTTAAATAGTAAATTTTTATAAAAAAATTATAGCTTCAATGCATTAGAAGTTGAATTATTTGCCTTTTTTAAAGGATAAATTTTTGATTTGAAATCCTTAAAGAATGTCCAAAGACACTCGTTAACAAAACCCCAAAAAAGTATACGCAAATATCTAATCATATTACTATACGTCCTTATAGTGAGATGTGATTGGATGTTTTTGTAGTGTTTTCTTCATAGATAGACGAAATGATAAATGTCATTGAAAATTTATATACATAAATGAAGGAGTTAAGATTTAAATTCCGATCTAGCAATTTTAATATTTTTATCGGTTAGGCTCCAACTTGTTGACATATATAGTACTTTATTAATCTCATAATATAACAATGATTTACGTATATTTTTTTGGTGTAAATCGGGTATCCTCCGCGCGCAACTGCGGAGATTAATCTCTCGAACATTGTGGAACCCAAATGAACGACAAGCTCTCCCTAAGAGTTTGTAAATATATCATATTTTGTCCTTGGTCAAATACTCAAATCACACATACAAACACGCTAGCGCGCGCCCACACACACATATATTATTCTGTTTAGTTATTATTTGGTAAAAATAATAAAAGTATAAATTAAATAGTTTAAATAAATGATAAATAATTGAAAGAGAAAGTTTTACCCTTTTTTTTTATTTATAAAAGGTAACTTTAAAAATATAAAAATAGATTAAGAATATTAAAAACGAATATTAAAAATTAAATAGTTTTAATGAAAAATAAAATCCTAAATTGACATTAGGGATAATCAAACTTGAGATCTCGAAGAAGAACACACTTCTAAGTCTGAAGTCAATACCATCATGCCAATCCAAATAGGTTTAGTGCATTAAAACATAATATATCATCTCTATGTACGTTGTACACATGTGAATTCTTAATTGTCAACAACGTTTTTTTTATATGGAGGTAAGATCAAGATTGTACCATAAGGTTTTAACCTATTCTAAAATAAATAATGTTTTTCATTGATAGCTTGGTGACAAACCCGTAGTTCCACCAAATTAAACTAATCATTGGTCTTGATGAAAAAACAAACTTATTAAATTAAGTGTCCAGATTATTTGACACAAGAATTTTGTCTTTTTGAACTTGATATCTCTATAAATACCTTGATGACTAAACTCTATCTTCACACCATCATTGAGAAATAAAATAAAATAAAATAAAATGAAGGGTGTCAAAATTTGTTCAAATTCCACTCAAACCATCATCTTTCTTCTAATCCTTGTATCAACTCTTTGCCTAAGCATTGAAGCTTCAAGCAGAAAACCAAGTGGAAGAATAACAGGAAGAAGGTTAAAACCAGAACATCGTCATAAAGCAATCTTAACATTGAACAACTTTGAAAAAGGTGGCGATGGAGGAGGACCATCAGAATGTGACAACAAGTTTCACTCTGATAAAACACTTGTTGTAGCATTATCAACTGCTTTGTTCAACCACAAAAAGAGGTGTTTGAAAGAGATTACTATATTTGGTAATGGTAAAAAGGTAAATGCCAAGGTTGTTGATGAGTGTGATTCAAGTAAAGGGTGTAAGAACAATATTGTTGATGCTTCTGCTGCTGTTTGGAAGGCTTTGGGTGTGCCTGAAAAAAGAAGGGGTGAAATGAACATTTTCTGGTCAGATGCTTGATGCAAATAAATGAGAATTGGTTATATATATGTTAGTGTGTTATACATACGTAATATAAAGAATAAAAGACACAAGTCTCATTTCAAAAAACAACACAAACTCTTGATGAAAATGTTCCTACTATTAGAGCTTTCATTCTCCACATCAATATCTTGGAAAATATTTGATAGACACTCATCACCCAAGTTACAATTTAAAAATGAGAAAGAAATAGAAAAGGTGGTGTGATATATGTAGTACATTAATATTGAAGTGATGTAAAGAGCGACCGAAAGAAAATGAGATGTTGAATGATGTATGAAAATTAAGGGTGTCAAATGTATCATTGTTGTATTATCATTAAATATATCAATAAAGTGTCGGTTTAATGATATGAAATTGACTTTGTTATGTCGAGACAAAATGTTGAAATATTTTATTATTTATATTCTAATGTATTAGTTATTTATTAATTAGATGTCTTAATTGATTAGTGATCAAATACATAATTATGTTATTTAGATTTATAATTGGATAAACAATTAAATATTTAATTAATTGATATAAGATTAATTTGAGTCGATGCAGAATGATCGATTTTAGAATAATGAAAACCCTAAGCCACAAACCAACGAGTGCTCATCATATGTCTATTTATTTGTGCTTTAGAAGTATCATCGATAAGCCACCTACCATCAATAATTCATCTACAAATATTCCTAATATCTTTAATAAATCAACATGTCGTATAGCCTAATTTATGTATGGTTACATGTTTATTTGACTTCTCATTAACATATAATTATAGGTTTAATCTTTGTATTTTGTCTACATGTTTATTGGTTGGAAGAGGATAATAGTAGATTGATACCTTCGATTTTGTTGAGTGAAATTAAATGGTTTTACTTTTGCTTTTATCAAAAAGTATTGATCCTTGTTAAAAGATAGTATGAATTATGTTTGATCAATTTCATGGTAACATTGTGTTCCGAAGATCTTATTGTGTTATTTTGTTGGCTTTGATACCAAAGGCTATATGTCCCTTTTTGAATTGACGAATTTTAGACCAATTTCGTTACTAGGTAATTGCCTGCTTGTCGAATTCGGCTAACCGAACATTTATATTTGGGTGTAAACAGTTATTAACATGATATGTTGCTTGAAATTTGTTGTTCACACACTTAATAAGGTTGAAAAACATCAGTAAATCACCAAAATGCTCTTCGGCAGTTAACTGCCGCCGGTTTCACTATTCATCAACAGTTAACTACCGAGGCGCTGTTTCATCAACTGATAAAAGCAGCTACTCCCCCTACTCACTATTTCATCATCAACTTCCATACCACTCTCATCTAACCCCCCAAATACAATTTTTTTTCCACCCAATCTTCATCCAAAATCATTCAAGCATCATTCATAGGAGACATCAACACACTTTTGACGTAAAAAAATAGGTATTGTTGCTTTTAATTTGTTTATATTTTTCTATTTTGGGTATTTTACTGTTAGTTTTCGTAGAACACTGACCTGGGAGCATCGACACTTAAGTGCCGAAGCATGGGAGCCTCGGTAGTTAACTGCCGATGGATTTCGGTAGTTAACTACCGATGAAAATTGGCAAAATACGCAAGCTACTGCCAGTTTTTCAATTTTTTTTTGGTGTTTTCTTTTTGTTTTTTTTTGTTTGTTTTAATTCATTATGCAATTGATGTTTATGCATTAGTTAGTTGTTAATTCATAGTTTTGTGTTGTATATTTATACTAACGGTTGAGAACGCAGATGATGATCCGGGAGAGACAAAACCAATTTTTTTTGAAAATTCTGGAGATGTCAAACCGCCTAAGGTTGAAGCCAAATCAAATATTGATGGAGCTTCCGTCCATGTTGAAGCTTCATTATATGTTAACTCTGGTGTCGTCCCACTTGATGCCAGCGAAGTTGACATGACTCTTTTTTTCTTCTTCTTCCGAAGATGTTAAATGGAAAGATATGGATGCTTTGCTTAATTGGGTACGTCATCAAACAAATAAGGCGGGATTTACAATTGTTACACAAATATCAAATGTGATAAATCCAATGTTGCAACTAGTGTGTGAAAGGAGTGGCGCTCCCAAAGTGTCGAAAAAAAACCCAAAGCATGAGACAACAAACTCAAAAAAATGTGGGTGTATGTTCATGGTTCGTGGATATCTTAGTAGGAAAACAAATGAATGGAATTTGAACATTCTTAATGGAGTTCTTAAAGGAGGATGACAAGAAGATTGTATGTGACTTGACCAAGAGTAAGGTGCATCCAAGAAATATTTTGTTAAATTTGAAGAGAAAAAGACAAGATTTCATGACAAATATCAAGCAAGTATACAATGAACGTCAACAAATATGGAACTCAAATAGAGGGAACAAGACGATGTTGCAGTTTCTAATCTCAAAGTTGGAGGAGCTCAACTATGTTTATTTCTCAAGAACACAAAGTGAAATTACTACTATTGAAGACATATTTTGGGCTCATCCAACATTCGTTAATTTGTTTAACAATTTTCCAACGGTTTTGGTTATGGACTCCACCTACAAAACCAACATGTATAAGATGCCAATGTTTGAGATAGTTAGGGCCACCTCGACCAATTTGACATATTCAGTTAGCTTTGGATTTGTGACACATGAGAAAGAGGAAAACATTGTTTGGATTTTACAAATGATGTGTAAACTTCTTAAGTCAAAGATGAATATATCTAAGGTGGTTGTGACTAACAGGGATACGACTTTGATGAATGCGGTTGCAAATGTTCTCTCTGAAAGTTATGCAATGAATTGTTACTTTCATCTGCAGAAAAATGTTAAAGCCAGGTGCATCTTAGACTGTAGATATCCTTTGGGAAAAAAGGATGGGAAAGAGGTGAAACATGGTGATGTAGTGAAGAAGATAATGAGAGCATGTGAAGTTATTGTTGAATCACCCACTCAAGAATTATATGCAAATGCATTAATGGAGTTCCAAAATGTTTGTAATGATTTTCCAATTTTTCTAACCTATGCCATGGCCACCTTGGATGTTGATAAGGAGAAAATAGTGAGGGCATGGATAGACTATGTATTGCATCTTGGCTGCAGAACTACCAACAGGGTAGAATCTGCTCATGCTTTAGTAAACAAATATTTGAGTAATAGTGTGGGTGATTTGGGTAGTTGTTGGGAGAAAATACATGATATGTTGGTGATCCAGTTAACTGCGATACAAATATCATTTGGTCAGAGTTGTACCGTATTGGAACATAGATTCAAAGACGTCACTTTGTACTCTAGGTTAGAGGGTTATGTGTTTAGATATGCTTTGAGCAACATTGTTTTGAAAGAGGAACGTTGTAGGGAAACATTGTGTATGGACAAGGAAATTTATGGTTGTGTTCAAAGAATATCGTATGGGCTACCATGTACATGCTTTATTGCTACAAATATCTGTGGCGACAAGCCTATTTTATTGGATGAGATACACCATCATTAACATAGGTTATGTATCGGTCAAGAAAGTAATGAAGATGCTTTTTCTGTCGAGGAGGAATGAAATGGTATTCAAGAACGTCACAAGAAAGTCCCTTATCAAATGAAGCTAAAAATGAAAGAGGTTTGCGGTAGTTGGCATTTCCTGACACCACAATGTTGTCTCCACCACGAAAAGTACCAACCAAGGGAGTCAAGAAAAAAGTGGATATTGTGAGGTCTAGAGCAAAAGTGGCATCGACTAGTCGAATCCCTTCTTCATGGAAGCGTGTTGATTCCCAAAATCCAGATAGTCAGCCGTCACCGTCACCAACAACGCCATCATTTCCTAAAAGGAAAGGTGCTCATCTTGGTAAAACATCACGTTCTCCACTTCCACCACCTACTCGGTTTCCAAAGCATATTCCGGTTCCAAAGCCTATTCCTGTTCCAAAGCCTATTCCGGTTCCAACGTCTATTCCGGTTTTGAGCCCTATTGATTATATGCCAAAGTTTATGGTTCCATTTATTGAAAAAGTGGTGGATGTTATAGGCGATGGACATCGTGGATTTTAGGCTATATCCGAGTTCTTGGGATTGACCAAAGAAAGTCATATCATGATTCGTAGACATCTTATTCAAGAGTTGAAAGATCACAGAAATGATTATGTGGGAGTATATGCGGGTGATGATAGTTATAACTACATTTTAAATGGCTTACATCCTCCCACAAATAGTGGAGGTATTGCACTTGATGATAAGTGGTTGACATTTCTGGACATGAGACACGTTGTTGCTAATTATTACAATAGGTGTGTGGTCTTGTTGACAAATCATGAAATTGAAATTTCAGAATCTTTTTTTCCCACTAAGAGGGCTACCACCAGCTGAGCAAAAAACTCCTATCATGTGCCTTGGCTTAATTCCCAATCATATGTGCTTATTTTTTTGAATGATGGTTGTCCACTACCTCCATCATCTACGGAGTGGAACAATCACAAGAATGAAGAAGAATTGACTTAGGAAGATGAGTATTTGGATCAACATGCTAGGTTCAAAGATGTCATGATTATTGAAAAGGGAGAGAAACCGCCCCAACCAAAAAAGGAGTCAAGCGAAGCAAAACATATTTTGTGTGACATTCCCGAAAAAGTAAAGAAAGAATTTGAAGTTATCAGGGAAGATGAAGAAGAAGTCAAATGAATTTTTTTTTTGTGTAGAAATTACACTGACATATTTTTTGAGGTCGATATTGTAACACCAATTTTTTTGTAGCCAATATATAAATAACATTATATAATTTATATAAATATATGAAAATATGACTTTTATGTGGTGGAACTAGTGTAATACATTTTTATTCGTTATTAATGTTTACGCATTTGATATACTTTTTTATTGGTTATTACGTTTCATTTAATTTCATTCTAATGTATGATTTTTTTTCATAAAGCTTTTGTCAAGTTAAACATGTTTGAGGTTGCAAAAATTGAAGGCCGTATTCAGTACTCCGCTTTTAAAAAGACAATTAAGGTTATGATAACGTCGACCGACTCTCTTGATGATTTGAAGGCACAACTTAACACATATTTTGAGTATCTTGGTGAAAATCAATATACACGTCACTTATTTGTTCTGATGCCTTGCATGGACTTGGGAGCAGATAAAGATGAAGGCATGTGGAAAACAACGATCTATGTGCCTTGGCTTATTCACGACAATAGCGACGTCGAAATTATGTTTAGGAATATGGTTGAAGAAAATATATTATATGTGTGTGTTCTTTCCATCTGCACATACGTAGAATGTCGATAGATATTTTATGTAAGGATATGTAATGTGTTGTTAAATTATGGACACTCTTTAATGTTTTGGTGAATTTCATACATTCATGTAATTTTAACGAAATGTCAGATTGATTTAATTATGGACAATTCTAAAAGATCATGTATTGTTCTTGTTTTTGACTGATTATAAATAGTGTATGAGTAGTAATGCATCTGAAAATGCTCTGGTTGAATTACAGGTAAAAAGAGGCCGAAAATGGCTTGCTTTCCATTATGCAGAAGTCACTATCTGTATAATTAATTTCCTCGGCAGTTAACTGCCGATGGATGCGACAACACTTAACTACGGAAGAAATACGAAACCGGCGGCAGATAACTGCCAATGGGTATTTTGATCATTTACTGGTGTATTTCTGCCTTATTAAGTGTGTGAACAACAATTTTCATGTTGCTTTGCAAAGAAAATGATATGTTGTTGGTATTGCAAAAAAAAAAAAAAATGTTGCAACAACATAATTTATAGATGACTAGTGATTTGGTGTTATAACTTACATGGTTTCTTATTAAAAACATTTTTAAAAACTGCTAGTTTCTTTTAAGCTAAATTGGATGTTTGGTCCCTTAACTTATTTAGTGTGTTCATTCATCACATCTTTCATCAGAAAAAATTCATCACCTTCATCACAAAACCCAGGAAAAATCATCTTATTTTATGTTACTTTTATTCTTCTTCCATCCCAATCTTCATTATCTTCGTGATCTTCCATGAACTTCATCAAACATATCCAAATACAACCTTTATAAACAAACACCAACTTAATTTTTCTTCTTTCTTCATCTCAATCACCGGTCTTCTTGAAACCCATAAACACATACACTCTCTAAAGTCTAAATAAATAAAAAAATCAATGTTAATTTTTTTTCTTTCCAAAATTCAAAACCCTAAACCGAGATATTTAACATTCAAAATTCCAACCCCCACACCCAAAATTCAAAACCCTAAACCTAGAATTTTTTTATGAGTTTGGTGATGAATTTTTATGAGTTTTCTCGGTTTTATGATAGAGGTGATAAAATGGGTGATTAAGATCAAGACTTCTTCTTCTCTAAAAAAAAAAAAAAGATCAAGACTTCTTCACAAAATTTAAGAGAAATGATTTATTTGGCAAATAGGAGTATACCGTTAAGGGATCTAAACTTCTACCTCTGTACCTAATATAAGATCTTTTTTTAGAAAAAACACGAAAACTAAAAAAATTGGTTGCTGAATTAATTTTGTTGACAATTGCTATTGTTTTACATGTTTATCTTTTACCATAAAGAAATAGTTAATTATTTTATGCAGTATTTATTATATATCTTAGAAAAATATGCAACATAAACAGGGATAAACATAATTAGTAAAATAAATAATTAATGTACATTAAAATTTGAAAGGGATCTTATAAAATGAGACAAAAAATAAAACTTGAAAGAGTCTTGTATTAGGAACCAAAATAAAAATGCTAAATAAGTTGAGAGATGAAATATCCAATTTTAAATTCTTTTTATTAAACTAGTCCGTCCCGATTTTTCTGCCGATGAAACGAGACGTGATAACTTAAGATGTCGAGTTTAAAACCTCCATTAAACTAAAATTTCGTATTAAAGTGGCTCGACCCGGTTTACCATGCCTTCAATTAATGCAATGAGATGGTGTTAGGGGGGATCTACATCATGTCCATGTGTGTGTATAGCGACCGAATTTTCAGTCGCTAGGGCATGAAAGTCGGACGCTAATTAATTTTGCGACAGAAATAGTGACTGAAAATTCAGTCGTGAAGGTAAAACTCGGTCTCTAATTCAGTTAGCGACATAAATAATGATAAAAAATCCAGTCGTTAAAATATAAAAATATTAAAAATCGATCGTTATTTTGGTTGCTACTTATTTAACTACACTTGAAATGTATTCTTAGATCCGTCCATGAAAGGCGTGTTAAATAATTATTTCCAAATATAGAAAATACGGTCAGGTTTTCATAGTTTTGTTTTTTACTATATAAAATTCTTCAGGATAATAGATGTTTATGGAGAATGTGAAAGATCTATTATTCAGATTATCAAAATTTGAGATGCAATCCCACAAATTTTTCATGGGAGGGTGATCTAGTTTAAAACATGGGTACTATAAATTTGTGCACCACTTTTAGCCAATATTCAAACTTTAATTTACTATTTTCTCGGGTCTCAAATATAAGTAATTTTCCTTTTTAGATTCATTGAGAAATAATGTATTTGATCTACAATATAGATTAAACACATCGCTTATTCAATAAACTTATATACAAATATTTAATTATATTTAAGATTGAAAAGAGTATGTTATGAGAGATTATATTAATCTCTATGTAATCATTTCAAGTTTAGTCCTCAAATTTGTTTTACCCTTGGTCCTTATTTGATTCATCTACAAGTACCCACTACCCAAATGACATTAATTGTTTAGGTCAGTTCTAGCTTAACAAGGGTTATGAATTTGAATTTTGTTATTCATTGTAATTCTACTTTTTATTGAGAAATTAATCTCTGCAGTTGTGCGTAGAGAATATATGATTTACACCAAAATTTTCTTATTTAGTTGTTCATAAGAATTATTGACGAACTAAATACACTTATTTCTGTAAAAGAATGTCAAAAATAGGGATGAATTCATTTTTTCTAGGATACACTGTTGAGGAAACAAATAAAAAAATATCAACAGCAATTCCATGATGTGTTATTATTAACGTCTGAAATTTAGCTGGTTTTATGATCATGCCCAAGGATCCTGACTTTTGATTTTGTCGTATTTATGGACAGTAATATGATGATGTATGCACCATATGATGACAAATTGGTCCATTTTTTTACCGGGAAAGTTAACAGAAAATCATGTTCAATAGAATATCTATGATCACGTACATATCAATGTTTACTAACACAACAAGACAAATGGTTATAAACTAATAACTATAGGCTTGAAATTTGGTCATGTATCATCATTGTTTAGTTGATGTCCATTCATAAAAGTTGTAGTGGAATTGGAAAGTTAACTCACTCTACCTCGCAGGATCTATGATATATTCGCAATAGTAATATTGTTAATGTCTTCATCGAAAGAGCTATAGTTAAAAACAACGAGAAAAGGGAGTAACTGTCTTCATGTGATTAAAAAACTGCTTCCTCCATTTTAAAATATATGTCGCAGTAAATCACTCCATGTCAATACATAAATTTAATCATTAATATCTTTAATTATACGTAATAAAAAATTATAAAAATTTGATATCTTGATAATATTCATTGAGACAAAGCAAACAACATTTTACATACTAACATTTGTATTTATATAAATGAGAATCAAGTAAAAATGATGTCAGCCGGCCCTAGTTTTCTAGTGAGAGAAACTCCAACTTCGATCTAAACTTTCTTTCTCCTTCGTTCATCGAGGAGGGGTGGTTTTAGGTCATTTTTGACCTAGAATCACCCCTCAACATCTTTTTTCCCTTTTCTTTCAATCTAAATAAGTGGTTTTCACATATATCAAGTTTTTTCTTGTGTTTTTTTTGTGATTTCGTCGTCTAAGTGCGGCGTTGTGTTGTTCGTCGTCTTGTGCGACGTTTGATTTCGCGTCTTGTCGCGGTGTTCGTTTATTTCCTATTGAAATATCGGCATCAGTCAATTACAAATTCAACCAATGATTTGGGCGTCAATGTTGAAGATCCGGAAGCATGTGAATTTCGGTGACTTAGGTTTTATCATATTATTTGTAGGCATTTTGCCGTTTTATGCTATTAACTTGGGTTCTGTGAGTTTGTTCGCAGATTCACCCTTTACGTTTTTAGCGATGTTTGTATCTGATGTAATCTATCGATTTGAATGAATGAATATCATTTTATTTTTGTCAACAAAACATTTGTATTTATATATTAGTTAAAAAAAATGGTCAAAATAAATTATATGAATAGTACATATTATAAAATTGCGACATGTAATTTGAAACGAAAAGAATCTCTATCAATCTATCTATCTATTCTATTATTATAATAAAATGGAGAATAGTATGCAAACCCTATTCTCAACCCTACTTACCTAAAATGACTATTTTGCCCTCAATTTTTATCATGTCATTTCAATTTTGTCATCTTATCCTAACCTAGCATACATGTTACAATTAGGCTTTAATATCATGTCTTTAATGTCATGTCTTTTATGCCATGCTTTGATTTCCATCCAATTATCTATCTATATATTTTGCAACAATCACTCAACTCATGGGTGACCGACAATTTATTGCATCCATTCATTCTCCAATCCAATAGTCTAATTTTTTCTACATATGTTTTGTAAATCGTAATTGTTTGGTTGCTTCCATGACCTTAATGTTTCATTGCCAATCGAGAGTAAAATTATGTTGGAGGCAATTGATCAAAGGAAAACAAGAAATAGAGTGAGAAATGAATTATTGGAATCTGTTAGCCATGTGATGTGGTAGTTATTAATCACACATAATGAATTATTGGAAGTAGTCATGTGATGTGGTTATTGTAATCTATCTATATTATCTATCTATCTTTGCTATATTTCAAACTAAACTTAAGTTTTTCTTATGTAAGTATTGTTATAAAGTGGCATGTCTAGATGAGCTCCAATTTATCATTCTCTATCGAAACCTTAACTAATACCTCCAATTCATTATTTATTCTTCACTAAATCAATTTAATAATTATTCGACTATATTATAGTTGATAAGACCCGTGCGTCACACGGGTCAAAAGTCTAATTTGGTGGAATAGGAAGCATGAAATAGGGTTTTTATGTTTTCTAAAAAAAATCATTGGCCTGCATGTATAAAATATAAGTTCGATTTTACACTATTGTATAAAAAAGACCAAATTTTAAGTTTAATATGTTGCATTAGATTAGCTCTTTTAATTTTTTTACTTTTAAATAGTCCTTTATGTTTTTTTTTTGACAAAAAATAGTCCTTTATGTTGGTAATACTTAATAGTGTGCGCCTAGCCCTAAAATATATGCACAATTACTTTTTTTTTTTTTTTTTTTTTAAATTCGGTAAAAAAGTGTTCATGTTGATGTTTATTGCTAAGTTAGCATGTAAAATTTCATCATTCTAAAAATTAGAATTCATAAGTGTATTATTTAGTCTTAATTTAAAACAAATTTGATCGATTAATTCATTTATAATACTGTTGAAGAAATATTTATCTTTAAAATTAAAAGGGAATTTGAAAACAATGAGAACAAAATGTATGTAAGTAATCATGTTTGTTGTCATAAAACTTTTTCGACCTTTCATCTCAATGTTAACCGGTCATATAGGTATTTTTCATCAAAGTTTGATGAACAAAGGATCAATTTGTTAAAAAAAAACCAACTTAACGGACTATAACTATATCAATAAAATCAGTTAGTTGCTTGGTAGAAAAAGTAAAATTGTAAATTAAGTAGTTAATGTGATTAAACAAAATACAACCTCTTTGTTCCACATGTTCATTTTTAATTGTCAACAACAGCTTTTTCCCTCTGGAGGTACAATGAAGATTGTAACACAAGGTTTTAACTTGTTCTTGAAAAATTAATGTTTTTCATTGATAGCTAGGTGACAAAACTCATAAGTTCCACCAAATCAAGCTAGCCATTAGACTTGATGAAAAACGAACTTATTAAATTAAGTGTCTAAATTATTTGAAACAAGAATTTTGTCTTTTAAACTTGATAACTCTATAAATACCCTGATGGCTAAACTCTACTTCACACCATCATTGAAAAAGGAAAATAAAAATAAAATGAAGGGTGTCAAATTTAGTTCAAATTCCAATCAAACCATAATCTTTCTTCTAATTCTTGTATCAACTTTTTGCCTAAGCATTGAAGTAGCATTAGGACAACTCAATAAAGCAACCTTAACATTGAACAGCTTTGAAAAAGGTGGAGATGGAGGAGCAGCATCAGAATGTGACAACAAATTTCACTCCGATGACACACTTATTGTAGCATTATCAACTGTGTATTTCAACCATAAAGAGAGGTGTTTCAAAGAAATTACTATTTTTGGTAATGGTAGAAGCGTGAATGCCATGGTTGTTGATGAGTGTAAGTGTGGAAACAATATTGTTGATGGTTCTTCTGCTGTTTGGAAGGCTTTGGGTGTGCCTGAAAAAGAGGGTGAAATGGACATTTTTTGGGGAGATGCTTGATGCAATTAAAGGAGAATTTATTTTTTTTATTTTTTTTTGGTACAAAAAGGAGAATTTATTTATATCTATGTTTCTGTGTTAATGTGTATGTATTTTTATCGTAATACATACATATATTAAGTATAAAAGACACAATTTTTTCAGTTAAAATAAGGGTACAAATATACATTAAAATGTCATGAAAAGTTCTGATATCAGAGCTTTTCATTCTCCACATAATATCTTATCTTAATACTATACAACTTGTACCAAATGCTATTTTTATATTTTACACAATACTTAGATAAAAATTAAGATATAGTTTAGTGAGAGACGAAAATTTCAGTTTTTGTGATATTCTTGCTCCCAAGTTTGTCATGTCTCAAGAACAATTTTACAATTAAATATTGCACAAATAAAGTTGTCATATCTCTTATTTTTTAGTAGATCAAACGAATAATGAATATGTGAGACACTGTAATTATAGTCTCATAATGTGTTAAAATTGCAAGTGCATCCCAGGTGTCTTGATGTTTATAATTTTATAGACTAACTTTGACAATCTAAAAACTAATTTTAGGATCAAAATGACTAACAAGATATGCTTGACGACTAAAATGACTAATTAAAGAGATGTTTGATGATGTGCTAAAGAGATGTTTAATGATGTATTTGTAATTTCTACATGTTTAAAAACTATGAAGCCAAAATCGCTAGTAATTTCCGGTAAGCGAGGTGATTCGTTCTCATGCCAGCATTGCTAGTTGTGTATTTTAGATTAATTGATCTTCAAAATGATTTAAGAATAATAAAAGGATATCTAGTCAATTTTATTGCAATTTCTATCAGCTTAATTTCTTCTTAATTTGTTGCCCTGAGATAATTTTATTTCATTTTTAATTATCTAGCTAGCTAAAACATTCTCATTTTCGTTTAGAAGTCTTAGCTCAACCGGTAAATGTCGAAATTGCAAGGCCAGACGTTGTGATCTGGGTTCGAACCCGAAACCTCACAGTTGTGTGTGAGTTTAATTTCAATGGATTACCATTTCATCTAAGAAAGAAAAAAAAAACATTCTCATTTTCTTCATTCTTATTCTCATGACATAAGTTTTTATAGCAATTTTAAACTTCTCCAAACTTTCCATGATTTTTCTTGTTTCCTATGTCACATTTTACATGTTACATGAGAATGGATGGACACATTAGAAAACACTTACTCAAGTTTATTTATTTTGTCTTTTTATGTTTCATTTTCACACAAAACTTTCATTATTTTCCGAGACTGGCAGGATTTTTGTCATTTTTCGGTGTCATTAAGAGATATCACTTGGATGACATTATGGTTGGTGACATTGATGATATTGACCAACCACAATATCACAAGTGTAAATAAACAAAAAAACTTGTGAAAAAGAAATAAAAAAAATCACTTGTAACATTGTGGTTGACCAATGTCATCAATATCATCCAAATGCTACCCGTCATTAGGCGATGAAGATTTTAATTCAGATATTTTGACTTGGTAATTGTGATGAGTTTGGTGCCAGAGCCACGGATGAGAATAAACTAAACCTTTTTAACAGGGCCCTTTTGTATGAGAAAATTGTTGCTTACACATATAAGAAGGTTGAAACACACAAATAAAAGAAAGTAATACCCCTCGGCAGTTAACTGCCGCCATATTCAGTTTCATCGGCAGTTAACTGCCGCCGGATCCCTTTTTCCTTGGCAGTTAACTGCCGATACGCCCTGAAGTCCATAAATGGCAGAAGCTTCAGCTTCTGAACCTGTTATGTGTTTTAAACACATAACACAACCTATTATAATATTTTCACATCAACAACAATAATAAATTATCAACATTTGAATCAATAAAAATGTACCAATATAGCAAATTACCACGATGAAATATAAATGTACCAACATCAGTTAAAATACATAATGTGAACCAAATACGAACCAAAGTTAAAAATGTTTGAAAATGAAACTTACAATGCCTAAAACCAACAACTCCTAAAACTAACAACATAACACAACTCCTGCTCCTGCTCTTGATCAGCATGTTGTCTCATCGGCCTCCGGCCTCGCCTCCTGGTCAATATTGGTGCGATCTGCTCCCTAACAAGGCGCATGGCCGCAGACCATTGCTCAGGGCTTATCACCTCCTGACCCAACTGCTCATCAGCATAGGCAACAACGTCAGTTACCATGTCATAGGTATCGGGCGAGCCTCTCGCCTCGTACTACTCCCATTGTTGTGCAATGATCTGCTCCTCATTAGCTGACCTCGGAAGATCTCCTGGAAGAAGTGGCAAAATCAGAGGGTGAGACACCCTACTGTACCATAGTACATAGCCATCCTTCATCCGCTATGTCTATTGGTCCTGCTGGCGGAAGTCAAGGAATGTCTGCACAATCTGATCTGGTCGCACCTGAACAACATCCGTCGGATGTCTATGGACGTTCGAGACGTATCCATACCGCCGCCTAACTCTCTCAGGCAAGTGACGACACAACCTAACAATGTTGCACATAACCCAGCCTGAATACCAGAAAATCTCCTGAAAACCCTATATCTCCCTGTGATCTTCGTACGGCCTCCGGATAATGTCATCAAACTGCATACGATCAAGCAATGAGCGATATGTCACCCCCTCTCCATAACCCTTATGTAACGCCCACTTCGCCGCAGCCGGATAGTTTTCCATATAGTTGGGATTTGGTTCAACACTGTAAAGGCCATGAAAATGGGCCAAAAACCATCCCTGCACAAACCAAACAAATCACATTTATAAGTTATTACGCACGAAAAATAAAACAAAAATAAAAATAAAGTTAAGGTTCAAATGTGACAATTTCCTACAGTAAGCAGTGTCACGCTTCCCCCAAGAGCTCTGTCTCCAGGCAAAGAGGCCTCGGCTAGACAGTGGTATAGGTATGCCAATGTCATCTCTCCCAAAGAATAATTAGGCATCCCCGCGTAGCCATCGTCAGATATACCAATTCAATGCGTTTGTTGCTTTTATCACCAGACAACAAGCATCCAACCAAGTACAGGAGGTAGCACTTCACACAAGCAGTCCTAACCCTTTCCAGCTCTTGTACCTCCTCTAGAGTCTGTGGATCTGACAATCTGGTAGCAGAATCGAGGTAGCCCTCATAATACTCCCTCAACGCCTTATAACTAATGTAACCACCATACTCTTCATTGCGATTTCTCACCATCAGATCCGCTCCATCAATCTGAGACATCTTCTTTGGATGGCTCAATATTCGCCCTTCAATCGGAATATGCGAAAGACATGCGACATCATCCAAAGTAACGTTCATCTCCTCCAAGGGCATGTGAAAATTGTTGCTCTCGGTGTGCCACTTCTCGCATAAAGTCATCAGCAAAGCATGAGGCGTAATAGCGTAGCCCGTGTATACCAAATCATATAGCCCGCTCTCCTCAAGCGGACCCCAAAACCATTGCGGATTATCGTATGGACGTCGGAGATTCAAAATCTTAACCCCATGATTAATGGCTTTTACGTAACGCACCTTACGAACCTGAAATAATAATAAAAAAAATATTATAAATAACATAAACAATGTAAACATTTAAATAAAAAAATAAAGCATAACACATGTAAAAATAGAAATCACAATTTTAAATTGACGCACATATTTCTAATTTAAGTCATAGCACATTTAAAACTTAAAAAAAACACATAAATAAAATTAAAACATTTAAATTGACACGCACGTGTAATTTCAATTTATATTACGCGCGAAATTTTAAAATTAAATAGCGCGCACCAATTTAAAAGTTGAAAAAATATTTAATAAGAACTTAGATAATTAAAAAACACATATAAAAGTAGCATATGATAATTTTAGACAATTAAAAATAACACTTACGTTATTTAAATTATACCAAAGCGGCAACGCAACATGGTTGACGTAAGAGGCCAACAGAGATGTATCTTCCGGTCCTCCAGGAAATGGAGCCAGATCAGGTAACGTCTCTCGGGCAGTCGCTGCTGCAATGTCATCATGGTCTAATACAGGCACAGCATCCTCCGGAATATGTTGTTGGTCATAACCACCATCCTTGGCATCGTGTATCTGATCTTGATAATTCAGATACTCCACCTGGATCGGGTCAACCACATGTGACTCTGCAGGCTGCGTAGCCTGAGACGTCCCTTCACCATCAACCCTCCGACCTCTACCTCTTACCCTCTTTGGGATATGCATGTTTTGTCTTGCCCACCTCACGCTACTAGTCATGGCAACTCTACTAGATATCAACCTCAATGGGTCAATCTGATGCCCCTGCTCCTGGTCAGACATATCTACACAAAAATTCAAAAAGTTAACATCATTCATATTATACATAAACTATAAACTAAACATTGTTCATTTGTGTGCATCATTTCCATCATAACCTAAACATCATTCAATATAATTCTCATAACCCAAACTAACTAAATAACTAATAATCAATATACACTTTATCAAACTACAATTAACATCATTTCCATAACCTAAACTAACTAAATAATCAATATAATTCTCATTGGGGCATTTTATCAAACACTTTGTGTGCAAAGTATCAAACATATTCAAAATGTGTTCATTTGGAACCATTCAAAACCACATTATACTTAAGCATCATTTAAACATCAATTACAACAACTACATTCATTTATCAATTCATAAGCTACACATGCAATCATCAAATTGTCAATTCCTACATCAACCCTAACCACATGCAAACTACTCAAAAAAAATTTAAAAAAAAAACCTACACAAACTAACATTATGATTAAAAATGAGTCAAGGTACTTACTTGTGATTAAATGGAGATGACTCACTTGATTTTACTCCAAAATTGAATTGAAGGAATTGGGGATGTTTTGGGAAGTTTTTAAAGAATGAAGAAACTAGAAAACTGAGTTTCGGTTTCTGCATATGTTCAGGACGCATCGGTAGTTAACTGCCGATAGAAATGACGGTAGTTAACTGCCGAAGTTTTCCTCGGTAGTTAATTGCCACCAGTTCTTTTCCTCGGCAGTTAACTGCTGCGGGGGCATTGACGTCTTTTATTGGTGTTTTTCAGCCTTATATGATATGTCAACAATAATTTGACCTATTTAAGGCCCGACCAAGTGTAGTTTTCTCGACAAAAGATCCATGATCAGATTTTTTTAAAAAAACTTATTTACTTAAATAGGTCAACCTTAGGCATCTAAATAAGTTAAAGAGATTGACCTACCTACCTATCTATCTATCTATCTATAAAATAAAAAATTAATATTAATATCAATTTTCAATACCTCTATTTAATTAATATTTTCAATAAAGATGAAATTTTACGTTGCCATAATAGTACATTAATATTTATTATATTTAAGGAAAATACTTTATATTAGCAAAAAATAGTAAATTTTAGAAAATAGTTGCATTGCGTAAGAAATCCTACAATCCATTTTATCCTATGTGTTCCCTTTATCCTATCAACTTTTTAACTATGACCATAATCATTTTAACTATTACTTTTTGCAAAAAAATTCACGTTTACAACACTCTTGTCGTTTATTTGATGAAGATCGTTTCTAGAACTTAATAAAAATGGTCTAGTTAGTAGATGTGAATTTAGGCTTAATATAAAGTAGACTTTTAAATAGATTTTCAAGTTTGATAGGCCTTTAAAATGGTCAGGCCCACAACTTGAAAATTGGCCTATTGTAGGCCAAAGGTCAGGCTCAGGCCTAAACTTTTTATAGTAGTATGTCAGGCTCATGCCTTATAAAGTCCAACCCGGCCTGACCTATTCTCATCCTTACCTAGGGTTGGTGGTTTTTTTTAAGGATAAAAGTTTGTGGTTTTCACTACACCTCCGTCCGTAATTATAAGATCATTTACAAAACAAAAAAAACTTGAGTAAATTACACTCTCCTCCCCTAAAAGAAGCTTGAATTACACTCTCCACCCCTCTTGTGTTAAAATATACACTCCCCTCCTTTGAAAATTAAAATTTATACTCCCCCACCCTATAAGATTCTTTAATAACAACCCCCTCAGTTAGAAAATAAATATGCACTACATTTTAATCTATTTTAACATAAATAAATATTTTTATGACATATACTAATTTTGAACCACTATTTAAGAAAAATAAATTCATTTCTTTATAGTTTAAATGTCAATGATAATTAAATTTAAATATTTTGCTATTAATTTTATAATTTAAATTATAAAACTAACTTTTAAATAACCATATTTTATTGTCTTTAGTAATTTTTCACATATTTTAATTTTATCGTGGGTTGTTTTATATTTTATAATAGGGCTTAAATCTACATGTTAATGAAATTTTGAATAAAAAATAGCAAAAAATATGTATTCAAATTTTGATTATATTAAAATAGACCCGCAATACTATTTTTTTCTGAAGTGTGTTAGATCATTATTAATTTGATAGATTAAAATTTTTTAACAAAACATGAATTTTTATATTTTTTGCGGTTAAAAAATTCAATTTTTTTTTTTGCAGATACTTTTTTAATATTCTTCACTTTTCTGCACAATTTCATTGAAAAATACAAAATTTACACATGATTTTACATAAAAATAGATACCAAAGTGATGATTGAAAATTTTATAGGGATTAAAAGTTGAAATAAAATTTTAGAGGCACTTAAACGAAATTTATTTATTTTTTTATAAGGAAAAATTAATATATTTATAGGGACTAAAAACATATTTAACCCTTATTTGTATTATAAGTTTTGTCTAAGGTGCACAAATTAATTAATCTTACATCATGTATAAGTTTGTTTTTACCATTGAATCTATAAGTTAAATCACATCTTGATTTTGCTGGACTTATTAATTCAACGATGAAAAACAAATTTTGTTCATGATGTGAATTTATCTCACTTGTATATCATAATCTTCTCACTTGTATATCATAGTCTTGGCTTATATTATGTATGTACCATGATAAATACACACTAACACACAAATATAGATATAATTGATCCTCATTGCATCAAGCATCTGACCAGAAAACTTCCATTTCACCCCAATCTTTTTCAGGCACTCCCAAAGCCTTCCAAACAGCAGCAGAACCATCAACAATATTGTTCTGACAAGGAGGTTGAAAATCATGTTCAGCATCACACCCTTGAGTAGAATCACACTCATCAACAACCATAGCATTAACCTTTTTACCATTTCCAAATATAGTAATCTTTTTCAAACACCTCTTATTATTGTTGAACCAACCAGTTGATAATGCTACAACAAGTGTTTTGTCTGAGTGAAACTTGTTGTCACATTCTGATGGTCCTCCTCCATCTCCACCTTTTCCAAAGCTGTTCAGTGTTAGGGTTGCTTTTGTTTTGTGTGAAACTTGTGGTGAACACTTGAATGTTGTGTAATATTTTCCTGGTTTGCAGCACTCAGATTGGTCTGCTCTATTGCATAGTCTTGATTTAAATTTTTTTCCTTTTATTTTTCCACTTGGTTTGCATGTTGAAGCTTCAATGCTTAGGCATAAAGTTGTTACAAGAATTAGAAGAAAGATCATGGTTTGAATGAAATTTGAACTAATTTTGACACCCTTCATTTTATTTTATTTTGTTTTCTTAACGATGGTGTGAAATAGAGTTTAGCCAACATAGTATTTATAAAGTTGTCAAAGCTCAAAAAGACAAAATTCTTATGTTAAAAAATTAAGACATTTTAATTTAACATGTTTGTTTTTCCATCAAGTCCAATGATTAGTTTCAACCTTATTTTGCAATCTTGATCTTACCTCCAAAGATTAAATAAGTTTTCAGTTCATAAAAATATATAATCTTTTGTTTTTAGTTCCTCACTTCCTCTATAAAAAATGTTTTCAATCAGCAAGCAAATTAGGTCCTTGTTGATAAAGTTTTTGGTCCATATAATAATATCATCTTTCATCATTAATTCCTCTGCATGATGTTATATTTAACTTATTTTAACAATTTGTTTTAGCAAACTTATTTTAACAATGACGAAAAGTTTTTGGTCCATTGTTTAAAGAAAAGTTTTAGAGTGACGAAATAAAATGATATATTTATCGAAATAAAAAACTTATTTAACCTTTCATATGTAATATTGTTCTCTTTTACCAGGAAAATAACTAAGTTTTCTTAATCAATATCTATATGCATAGAGATACTAAGGCTTTGTTTGGGAGTTTGGAGGGGAGAGAATGGGAAGGAAAGGCTTTGTGTGGCGAGAAATATATGGGAAAATTAAAAAATATTTCACATTTTTTGAAAAAATATTTTTTTTAAAGAGTGATCAATTAATGCTTATGATTAATATATTTTTAATTTTAAGAATATTATAACAACATATATTAAATTTGAAGAATTCATATAAACCCTCCCAAACCCCCAAAACTCTCATCCAATACAATTTTTTAGTTTCCCAAAATGAGGAGAGTTTTATATTTTTTTTTTTTAACAAAAATTGACCCCCAAAACCCCTCCTTCCCCTCCAAACTCATAAAATGTATAATTTTTTCTTTTGGTTTTATCCTTCTTCTTACGATATTTAATTTTGCACAGCAATTAGTATTGTTCTAGAGAACATAAATACACTATCAGGTGTTCCCTAGACTTAGAAGTCCATCCAAATACGGCAAGGTACTAAAAATTACTTTACTTTCTTAATCACATGAAGACAATCAGTCCCTTTTCATGAACATTTCTTGTTGTTTTTGTAGCTCTTTCAATGAATTAGAGACATTAAAAATATTATTGTGCATTGATCAGATCTAAGATCCCATGAAGCATAGTGAGTTAACTTCTGCCACTGTTCCTCTCATTATTCCAATTCCACCAAATCTACTAAACAATACATGACAAAATTTCAAGCCGAGACATGTCATTAGTTTATGTAACCATTTTTTGCCTTGTGTTAGCAAACATTGATATGTACGTGATCATAGACATTGAACATGATTTCTGCTAACTTTCACGGTAAAGAAATGGACCAATTTGTCATAATATATATGGTGTATAGCATCAATATATGACAAAATCACAAGTCAAAATCAATTGAGCATCATATAACCAGCTTTATTTCAGACTACAATTTATGGCTTGGACTAGGAATTTTTGTTATCGTCGAAGTAAATATTAACACACAGCAAGAAATTGATGTTGATACTATATAATGAATTTTATTTGTTTTCTCAACAATTTAAGTTGGTACCTGTTTTGATTTTTTTTCTTCAAAAAGTAAGTTTTTAACTCTCAAAACAGGCATAAGTTTATGTTTCAATTACCTTTGGATTATCAAGACCATGCACGTTAAGATCATTGTGCGATCAACATGTGCAGTTAGCTATCGGAGGGATAGACCTAATCAACTAAGATAGTATAGACCCCGCACGTAAGGATCACCGTGCGATCAGCTGATGCAGCTTGACAACCGACTAGGTTAGAACGTTCCAATGGCCTCATCGCTTGTATAGTCTACTTAAAATAACTAAACACGACATGAATATTATTTAATATCCAACAAAGAAAATATGGGGGATTCAAAGAGTCATAATCATTGTTTCCTTTTCTACAACCAAAAATAGGTAACTTGCTTTGTTGCAAAAAGATAAAGATTGTAATCTCTAACCCTTATCTCTTTTATTTTATATCGTCAACCTAAAATAAGTAACGCAAGTTATTTAGACAAAACGACTGCTTGAGTCGCAATCTTTACATGAGTTTCATATTGATTCTAAAATATAAAGGACTTTAAGGAGTAGAAGAAAGTTGTTTAAGTCAAAGAACGATCCTAATCTAGAGCAGCTAGATCCAGATTTTACAGAGAGTTGTAACTCCAACAAAACCATCCTAGAGGAGGATTTTTCTGAAAAGATGGCTAACAATAACAATAACACAATTGATATGAAAAATGACAAGGATATATTCATAAGGGAGTATGATGTGTTTGATCCAAACTCACTTCATGCAAGCATAGTGAAACCAGATATCACTACTGTTCATTTTGAGTTCAAACCTATGATATTTCCAATGTTGCAAAATATTGGATTCTCTATAGCAGTCATTGATGAACCTCATCTACACTTGAAGAAGTTCATAGAAATAACATAAAATTCCAATATCCCAAGTGTAGCAGTGTCTCAAACTCATGTTGTTCCTATTTTCACTTAGTAAAACATCCAAAGCATGGTTAAACTCTTTATAGCCTAATTCTGTCACATCACTTATAAAGAACATGTTGAAAAGGTCTTAATGATGTACTTACCTCTTACCTTTAATGCAAGAAAGAGGAATAACATAAACTTTTTTAAGCAAATTAAACTAATGAAGAAACTTTGTTTGAATCTTGGAAAAGGTTTAAGGAGTTGTTGAGAAGGTGTCCACGTCATAGGATACTTATTTGTATCCAAATGAAAACCTTTTACAATGGACTTGTACCCTTAACAAGACTAATGTTAGATGCATCTTTTGGAAGACCTTTGTTGAGTAAGTCTTACAAGGAATATTAAGATCTAGTAGAGATTATAGCTTCAAATAGCTACAAGTGGTCAACTGAGTGAATGCAAACTCAAGGCAAAGCACTGGATTGAGTTGATCAGTCTGAACTATATACGAAATTTAAAATAAACATCGGAACCAAAACGGTTCTACCACATTTATTGAATTCTAATGACACAATGCACGATCTGAATTGACTTGCTCTGATACCAAATGTAATGCCCACACTAAGCTGCCTAGAATATTTAGTCGGGTGTTAAACATAAAAGACTGGATAAATTAAAATTACAAATAAAATTACAACTGAATTAATTATATCATTGCACAGTCTCATACATCTGATGAAAAGTACTAACTAGCGAATACAAACCATAAGTTGTATCTAAATACAAATGCACTAACTGGTGAGTACAAAATGTGAAATCCTTATCTAAGTAATAGTACACTAACTAATGAGTATATGATACATAAGGAAATACAATTGATAGCCTAATATGAGTCATTCATACATAATCATCCAACTTTGCTTGCCCTTGCCACGATGAACTTGCTTATCTGAAATAAAATAAAGGGATTAGGGTGAGACAAGATGTCTCAGTGAGTTCCACCTATCCTAGGCTATAGGCAATCTCAGGGAACCTAAGATTGCCAGACGTATGTACATAGACCTAATTTAGGATTTACTTTACAAAGAGAGAAATTTTGTACCCAAGTTTCAAGATATTTTACATTGAAGAAAACACCTCAACAGGCAACGAAATAAGGCATTTCAGCATCAAATTTGCACCGAAGCACCTAGGTGCACAGCTTCCAAAAATGTGTCAAAAGTGCCCAAGTGCATGCAGTGGGGCGCCTGACACCCTGATGTGCAAGGCAAATACGCCTAGTGCATGCCCTCGGGCACCTAGCGCTCATGACTTACGAAAAAAGTTACATTTTGTGACTTTTTCGCTCCTTAAAGCCCATGATTTTAGCTCAAGTTAGCTGAAAACTTTTCCTATAAATATCAATCTTCCTCATTCACAATTTCTCGTTCAAAGATGGAACAGTTCAAGAGGAAGGTTATTCTAGGAGCCAAGGAGGAGTTTTGTCTTCTCCTATTTTTTCTAGGGTGTGTTTTTATCTTTTATTATTTTTGTCGTAGTTATCATGTGTAACTAGATATCTATAGGTTAGGGTTCTAAGATAAACATTTGTTTACGTTTGTTGGATAATTATTTAATTTAATGTTATTTATATTTTAGTTTATTTTCTGTTCGATATTAAGTTTTATTTAGGATTTATTTATTTCGGGAAGGTGCAACCCTAAACTGACCTTTTTAGAAAAGAACTAAAGTTTTGGAGACGGCTCACAGAACTAAAATAATGATATTTGTTCATTCAAATTGGTAGGATATATAAATTGATCAAGAACAACACGAAAATGGATGAATCTGTGATTAATCTCATAACATTCAAGCTAAGAACTTTTTATTAAAACTCATAAATGACACAATTATTACATAGCTTTTTAAATATGGCAGCCAACTATTGATTTGAACATTTTTATTTGTAATATACTCTTAGAACATTGGAGCCAATTGTTCCATGGATGTTTTTGCAAAAGACATTAGCCTCTTTTTTTATCTTGAGAAGATAAAATGTAAACTTGATCCAATACAATATTGGAACAACTTATGCAATTCAGATTGATAGCTAAGTCACCAACATAACTTCCATTAAATCCACGATATGTCACATTAGTCACTTGCACAGATGATTCCTAGTAATTTCCACAAAATTCAAAACATAACTAAGTATGATATATTATTATATCAAATAGAATGACACATGTTTGGTCCCGTGAGCATAACTCAGTTGGTAGGACAATGCATTATTATATGTAGGGGTCGGGGTTCGAACCTCGGACACCTCACTTATTCACCTTATAAGGTGAATTCTAACCACTAGGCTATTTGACAAAAAAAAAAAAAAGATACATGTTTGAAATGAAGAGATAGATATGAATTTATAGTAAAATGTTTACCTTTTCCACTTTAATGTCATAGTGTTGGGTTCTTTTTTTAAGTCTGTAGAATTGGTTTATAATTATTGGATTCTTAACATCTGAAAGTTGGATTTGCTCAAAAGTTATTTTTCTTGCATAACCCGATCCACCCTGCAAATAGAAAATCTTGACGTGAAAAATAATTACTATATAATTTGAAACCTTGGTATTAGAACTTTAAACCATGTTGTTATAGACGAGAGATCTAGAGCATATGTTTATTCCAAACTTGTATTTTCCAAGTGGAGAAATGTTATGATGACAGTTATTTTGGTTGTCCAACACCATATAAGTGTATTGTATAAGTACTATTTCATTTTTTTAATTAGTTATTTCTCTTTCTCTTGTAGTCACATCAATAGTTATAAATTATATATTTTTATATTAGCTGTCAAATATTTTTTGTTTTTTGGGTATTCAATTAACATTGCTCCCTTAAGTGTGTGACTGAAAATGAATATCTCCCTATAATTTGATTTGATCTTAATTAACTTAATTGTAATATTTATTTTAAACTATTTTGCAAAAGAATAAATAGTATTTTGTTATTTATTTTTAAATTGAAAACCAAAATGGAAAAGACTGGTTTGTTTGAATTATTTTGTAAGTGTTTTATAACCCTGATTTATCCTTTATTAAGTATATTTCATTTCAAGTTTTTTTAATATAATTTATATGAATGAGTCAATGTGTTGATGTATGTAATAGTGTGTGTGTCTATATATATTACTAGTATCAAATTTACATAATTAAATTATTTGAGATGAAGAAAATAGTGGAAAAAGTTTAGTTACTCACAGGAAATGTCTTGATTCTAGCTCCATTTGTAGTGTTAGTGAAGCTACAATTGTGTACATAAACTTCTTCAACTGTCTGATAAGAATCATTTATACCAAGGCTGCCAATGCTGCTTAATTCACACATTTTATTAGATTTCTCAAATATTGAAATAATAATACTCTATCAAGGAAACATGAGTAATAAAATTAACTGGAATAAACTACAATTCACTTACAAGTTTAAAGAAAATAAAATACAAATTATAGAAAATAACCTTATCCCATGACCTGGTCCACAAGCAACACGAGTAGCATTGATGTAAGAGGAGCCTTCTTTGACGGCAATACAATCATCACCTATTTATACGAAAGTCAACTCATTTTATAATTTCACACATATTACTGTCATTATCTTAAGAGTGCATATATGTTTCTTTAGAGGATTTTAAGAGCTTTGATCATTGTATAAAAATCCCATTTTAACTAATGTTTAGTTGTAAATATTTCATTTTTATTCATTATCATAGTAAAAATATTTTAAACTTGAATCTAATCATATTTTGTCATAACTGATGTGTATTTCTAAACTCATATTTTGTCATCTTTGATTACCTGACTGAATATTGGAGTCTTCTATCGATATATTCTTGGAAGTAGAAATATCAAATCCATCGGTGTTGGGGCTATAAGAAGGAGATTGAATATCTATATTGGAGAATTTCGCACCATTGCAATCCGTTAAGGTTATATGTGCTTTCGGGCTATTAGTAATCTTCAAGTTATTAACACTAAGATCATTGCAGGAAAAGAAAGACAAGATCTGTACCATTATATCAACATGAAATTAATATGATAGACAATCATTTAAAATTTATACTTTGGACATAATAATTGGAGAAAATAAATTAATATGATATACAATCGTTAGTAACTTGAAGACCACTCGGACCCAATTAGTTAGTTTAAAGTGAGAGAGTGCATGAAACAAATATCTTGATGACTACAAGATTATTGAATTAACCCAAGAGCACTTGATAAGAAGATAAGAGATAGAATTCAGCTTAACTACAGACCATGGTTCGAACCTAGCTCTAGAAAGATAACAATGATAAATTCTCTCGAAACATATATTTACCACTCATTATGGTCTCCTTTGAAGGAATTGATCTCTACAGTTACCCGCATATAATACTCATTCACACAAAATAAAAACATTATTAAATTAAAGTTTTTTTCTTAAAAAAAGTATTTTTAGCACAAGATGCAGAATAATCATACCCTAGGTCGAGAGCAACTCTCACATGGCCACCATGTAGAACCGTTGCCGTCGATTCTTCCTCCGCCTGTGCCATCAATTGTGAGACCGTTTACATGTTCGATCTTAATCCAATGTTGATCATCTTTCAATGCTTCCTTAGAAGGTGCAACGATTTTCCCTTGAACCTACAATATGCATGAGTGCAAAATAAATAAATAAATCAAATATGTCCATATAGAACTGTTGGTATAATGCATGATTACCAATCCTTAAAAAAATAGAGATGGTTGGAATACGTATCCCCATAAACTCCTTTTTCTTAATATCTTTTTCTCTATTAAAAAAAGTGGTATAACTATTTATATCTAAAGTTTCAAATAAAGTTTTTCCGACCGTAGTTTTTTTTTTACGGTCAAAAAAGAACTTCAAACAGAAAAATACTTTGGGAAATTGGAAAGGAATTATTGAAAGTGGGTGCTACTTCTTTTGACCCCTTTACATTTACACACTATAAATTTTGACAAAAAAAAGGTACATGTGTCTTTAAACTTTTTCAAATTAAATCATAACAAAAAATATGTTTTATTTTAAAAATGCACGTACGTTTATCCCCCCAAAAAAACAATGAACATTAGTTACATGACCAAAAAAAATTGGACATTAGCTATACACATACAACTATACCTTAATGTGAATACTTGTAGAGTTGCAAGGACCGTTGAATATTAAGTTCGTCACCAAGAATATTTTTTTGGGTGGTATAACTAGTGTTGCTTCTTCTTTAGCTGCACATGTACTTTTCCATGCACTTAAAAATGCCTACAATCAATTAAAATTTAAAAACAATATGCTTAAGAGTCACTCAAATTATAGGAGATTAAAATTTCTCATGAAGTATATAGATATTAAAACTAAATTAAGTATAAAAGAGAAAGACAAGTATATACATCTGTATCATTGGATTTGCCATCACCACGAGCACCATAATCCATCAAATTAAATGTATTATTTTTTGTTTCAACTAGATTCCACCTCTGACATAGACAGGGTGAAAAATAACCAAGAATCAAAACAAAAGTGATTAGGACTTGCATGTTTGACACAAAAGTGAAACTGAATACCATAATGAAATGAGAGTTGCTATGGTGATTCACTGATTTGTGAGTAGTGGTGTAGGGTTTAAATAGAAAGGTACATGGAAAGGTTTGGGATATATTTATATTTAGGAAAAGAAAAGAAAAAAAGTACACATGCGAAGTCTTGAAAATATTAATTTTGTTGGTCAAAAAAATAATATTAACTTTATTTTGATAGAACAGAATCTTTGAATTTTTTTTTTATGGGTGAATCTTTGAAATATTATTATTTCCAATAGAAAGAGTATAATATATTAAATGACTAGTTTACATCTTAGAATAAGTCGGCCTTTATTCAATCACAATCTCTTCAACATTTTCTATAACATTTTAATATTCACATGCAATTACGGACATTAATCATAAAAATCACATAAACGACAAAGTTCTCTCCTGGAGACCATTAATTGAAGTAGAAAACTTGAATCATGTCATAATATTTGTGGATAATTTATTAGACTTTTAATGCAACTTTAGTTCATATACATCGTTAATGTAAAAAATATATACATTGTCAATCAATTGTAAAATTGTTATATTAGAAACGTTTGACTTTTCTTTAACTAAAGATTACAAGGGGTACTCTAGTCTAACCCATATACAAAACAACAAGTTTAGATGTTTACTTGAAACGAATTAGTGATACAACTATACCCCTTATTCCTACCCTCTTTCAAAACAAACCATTCTCAAGAGCTTAATTTTACATGTTTTTTTTTTGTCAAGTATACTCTTTCTACCATCTCCATACATGTCACCTCTTTTCTGTAAAAAAATGAGTCACATAAATAAATGGTTGTGACGTGCCGAGTCGATGGTAAATGAAAATTAAACTCTTATGTAGTCATTTTACAATAGTAATAAAGGGATATTTTTGATTACACGAAAAACAAAAAGGGCTATATATTTTGATTTATTTTCTGTTATATCATAATTCTTTTTTCAATAGTGACATATATATTTTTTCTGTAGTGACTTATATTGTAGGACTAGGATGGATGAATATTTTTTTGCATTTCTGCAAATAACATTTTTATTCAATGTATCTTTATTAAACTTATATGTTTTTGGCTCATATAAACATATTGTTTTTTATTTTGAGTCCTTACAAATATAATTTTTCTTTTAAGCTCTTGTTTTGTTTTACCAAAAAGTCCTTACAAATGTACATCTTTTAAGCCCCTTTTTGGTTTTACCTCTTGGAAATATTCTCTGCAGACTACATTATATCAAACCAAGTAATTTGATTTATAGCATTTTGATTCCTGATTGTAATAATTGTTGGTTAGATTTTAGATGCTTCTCGATCGAACTTTAGATTTCTAAAGCTCATTTACCTTATAAATCGAAAGATTAACACCAAAAAGACCACATTATATAAAAAAGTAACGAACCATAATTTGGTCATTAAAATCGTTTGGATAATTTGGTATTCGAAATTTGAAAAATGTCATATTAGTTTGAATTTTAATATTGTCAAACAATCCATAAAACGTTGTGCTAATAAGTAGTCAAACTTTCAACATCTTTTGCATGGAAAACATGGGAGGATATTGGGGAAGCTAAGGTACTCAGGGTTGTTTTTGAGAGGGTGCAAACAGCTCTACTAAGTTGGGCCTCCAAATTTTGGGGCCTAAAACTTCTTTTTTTGTATACTGCATACAAAAACATACTACCTCCGTTCCTTTTTAATTGTCACATTTTGACATTTTATATGAACCAATACAGTCAATGATTGTTACTACTTTTGATGCAATAAGTTATACTTTTATTATTATGACCTTATTCACTTAAAACAATTGTTTCCTAACAAAAAAAATTCTCCAAAAGAGACACTTAAAAAAGAACGGAGAGAGTAATATATAGAAATAGCGCGATAAAGATTTCACAATTGTTTTCTTGTCCTAACGGTATAATCGTGCGTTTGCCATGCACGGTCCAGTGTTAACACCCAGGATTCCCTTTTTCTTTTAAATTTTCCTTTTCTTTTTTTTTCCTTTTCTTTTTTTGATTAAATTTTCTTTTCCTTTTCTTCTTCTTTCTTCTTTGATTGATTTTTCTTTTCCTTTTCTTAGTTTTTCCTTTTCCCAGGAATTCATTTTCGAAAATCAAATAGCCAAACTGAAAGTAGTGGCTAATCCTCTACACAGATGCCTGTGTTGGATAAGGATCTTGAATTACTTGAACATCTTTTGATTACTAAGAACAAGGATAATGAGGCTCCTTTTACTCCATATTACACGAAGAATCATAGGAAGAAATTGCACCAGACTACTAGAATTCATTCATATAACACTCGCTCCAAAGCTGAACTCAAGGGTGGTTGAGCAACACATTTTTCCCTCAAGGGTGTTTCTTTGTATATCATTGGTTGTCAGAAGTTATTCTGAAAACATTTGTTTAAATAACATACCTCAAATTTTATAGACATCTAATATTCATTCTACACTTTTAGAGAGAAATGAATAGACAGATTGATGTCATAGATATGATATGTTAATAGTTTAATGGGAATATCGATATCGATGAATATATTCTCTCTGTTTTTTACTCTCATTTTTCTCATGTTTTCAATATCAACCCTTAAATTAGGAGAATCCTAAACAGCCCCCCAAGGGCGTTGGTTAAGAAACCAAAAGAAGTTAGTTTTTATTAAAAGATGATGTAATTATTACTTGATCAAAAGTAACAACTTATATTTCTAAACAAACAAAAAAAATTGAATTCTTTTTCGTAAGATGATGGGAATTTCAATGAACCTTCATATCACATAAAAAGATCAATTCTCGAGATGTAGAGCAGAAATAAGATGTTGAACTAATGTATGAAAATTAAAAATATATAAATATCATTGTTGGTCGAAAAACACAAACGACGAAATAATCTTTTATCTTCCTTTAGTCATAAAGAAATTGTTGAAGGACACAATATAAATCTATTTTTTAACTTATTATTTTTGTTAGGAAAAGTAATTAAATGAGTTTTAAATATTTAGAAGAAAATTATTTTGGTCAAAATACGTTACGCTATATTTTCCACTTTTATTATAATAGCAAGCAACTTTCTCAAAACAAAAAAAAAATTATAATAGCAAAGTATTTACAAACTACTGGTCACTCCATTCAACTCAACACAAAAAAAATAGTTACATGCTAATAAAAAAAACATAATATCACGAAAAAATAATTAATATGAGCCTTAATGTGATTAAGATTAGGGTGGTCAATGAAAACCACATTTTGCTTTGAACGATCGGATTTCAATGTCAAGACGGCAACTAATGCAATTGTCTTCAGTGCAAAAGTCATCTTCAGAAAATGTGGCCCAAACACCTTTACGCAACGTGACTCCTTTGCATGTACCATTTGATTTGCAAATCAAATTGAACTTAAAACCAGTTGGCCATGGCCTTGGAGTTGTTATCCATCCTCTAGTCTCTATGTCATGGACTAGCTTTCTGCATTTTAAAAGACGTTGTTTGTTCCATAACTCGGTCAACAAATGAATGCCTTCATCAAAGGTGCTTTCATCCTCTTTGAACACCATTAGCAATGTCAATGCATAGGTTGCTGCACAATGTCCTTGTGATGTTGCAATTGTCAAATATTTAGTTGCAGCTAAAATATTTGGTATAGGGCAAAATATTTCTTGACAACCAATGTGAAAATGGTAGTCGGGATTGAGACTATGGCATACCCTATTTAGAAAACGCTCCTTCCCTTCACTGGTTTTCCAAGGGACTAGGGAAACTTTGTGCAAAGAAACATTCTTGTACACGAAGGTATCCTCCGCAACCGATTTCAAATATTTACAAACCAACATAATATTGAATAGGTCTTGCACACTCGTGGATGCCAATATCTTATTATAACAATTAGGACGTCGTTTGATAAATTTTCCATTTTTTAGACTTAGGTAAAATGCTAAGTTTATAGAAGATGGGGAGAAAATAGGTTACTATTACTTGAGGAGAATGGAAGATATAGAAATCAAAATGATGTGATTGTCAAACACAAGGCTAAAAAAATCCTCCAAACATGGGTGTGTCTACGATTGTTTTGAACTAAGTCGGGTAATGAAAGTGATTTGTGTTCTTTTCTGATGCCTTGTCTTGATTTTGGTAGTTTATGAGCATGGAAGAAAAATCAATGGAGAACCTGTTACAACACAAGTCAATAAAGAAAAATAGGTAAGAATACATGATACAAAGATAAGAATTACATGATCTCCTTTTACTTTATGAATTGAGAACAACTACACGTGCTTAAAAAGGTAGAGAAGGTTTTTTTTTCTTTTCTTTCTTTCTTTCTAATGGAAACAAGATAGAGAAAGTTATTTGGGTATAAATAATAAATAGAAAGGTGAAACTAAAAATCAAAATTGATTTTTTCTTTTCTATTTCATTTTAATATAAGAGTATAATAAATAAAAATGATAATATCAAATTATATATATAATAAATCATATCATATATATAATAACATAATATAAATCAAGCAATCAAAACAAAGTGGGTGACAATTATAAACACAAGCAAAAGATAGAACAACAAGAGAGAGAGAGAATATAGGAAAATTTGTTTACTTAGTTCGAATTCAATACTGACCTACTTTGGTTGATAGCAGTTTTCTGTTCCACTATAATGATGAGTAACTTTACAAAAGATTTCAAAAGGGTTACAAGAATTAGTCTTCAAACTTCATTCTATTCAAAGTCTCGAATCTCTTCCCTTGACCAAGAGACTCAATCATAATAGTGTTTCTCCAAGGTGAATCAATCTCAACCCTAGTGTTTGTTGCCAAGAGAAAAGTTTTATGAACCTAGCTAGTTTTATTGTTGGCTTCTAATCCTTGTTTTTCTACTCTCCCTCTCTCCCAACTTCATTTGATACATCTACTTCATTTGATACATCTGAATTTATAGAGAAATATAACTCGTAAATTTGAAACGAATATCACGTCCAAAATAGGTTTTTTTCTCCTTCAACGCAAAATATATTTGCATCAAATATTCCCTTTAAAAATACATTTGCATCAAATCTTCCTTCATACGGTACAAAAATATATTTACTAATCATAAATAAGATTTTCAGCAACAATCTTCTTTGTCCATCAAATTTTGAGTCAATTTCAACATATATTAATCTAACAATTAATTTGTAATTACAAAACATAATAATTTTTTTTTTTTATGGTAGCTGAGATTTGAACCCCAAACCATGCATATATTATACATTGTTCATTCCAACTGAGTTAAGCTCACGAGGAAAAAAAAATAATATGATAACAAACAAATGCATACACTTCTCTCAAAAAATAATAAATAAATAAGTTACTATGTTATCCCAAACCGTTGATTTTATATCTTAAAAATATAATGCATTTGAAACATTTTCTTTAAGTATGAAAACATACATTATTGTTGTTTTTATATACATCAATCACAACAATATTGTGGCTGTTTTGGTATTCATGTGATCAATACGAACTCCAACAAATGTTAATGTACTACTAACCAGCTTTTTTCATTATTTCATGTGCTCTGTTTTTGGTACAAGTTTCTTGTCCTTTAATTTTGTCAATTATATAAAATTGATAATAAAGAAAAGTACGTTTGGCATAGCTGAGCAAAATTAGTCTACAGAAAGAATTAATTTTAACTTATACTAATGAAAATGTTACTCTATTGGTGTTGATGAGTATGACTCTACCAAAAGGTTGTGATGCAGAATATGATTACTAGTCTTCTTGCTTGAAAATTATTGTTGACACCTCTAAACCTTTTTGGAAGGGTTATGCTGTGAAAAAAGCTACAATATGGGTCAATCAGGCATTCATTGGTCCATGATGATAATTTATTGGCCATTACTTTTCCCACTCTATGAGTTTTTCGTGCGCCCTATTCAGATTCTAAAATCCAAAATATCTCAAAGTGTTTCTGGGGGTTTTTATGAGGTGTTTATGCCGTTCGGATTTTATAATTCAAACTGCATAGGACATACAAGAAACTCATAGGGTGGGAAAAGAAGCAGTCTAATTTATTTGACAAGATCCTTTCCACCAAAAACTTGTAAATTAAGTTCAGCTGTTTTTTTTTTTTTTTACCTCAGTCACTGGTTCCAAATAGCACGAGACAAAATGCTTCTGTAGGAAAGGCTGGTAAGCATAATAAAACTACACTACAGTTTTCCACAGCAATTATACATACATCTCCACCAATAGTACTTAACACCAAAATAAACAAAGACATGATAAATAGCTCCCAGGATTATACAATCACTGCCAAAAACTCCATGCCAAATTCAAACATTGTCACTGTCAGCAGGTAGAATTCCATTTACAGCATGCTATCTGTGAGGGCAGGTAATCTGCGGTAGAAGTTAACCGGTGCTGCTGGTACCTTACTCCGGAACATAGGGTGTCTCATAAAGTAAAATCCACCTAGAAGAATAGGCATCTGGAAGGGTGTCATATACAACACAATAGCAGACACAAAGCAAAATGCCATGAACATGCTACTAGCACGTGGATCGCGCCAGCTCACAAGTGCTTGCACTCTCTCTCCTTGAGTAGCTAAATCTCCAACAACACTTTGAACCCTTCCAGCCACACTTCTTAACCGGTCATACCTCCATCGCACAACATCAGGGTTCTTTGTGGAAGGAAATGTGTCGAATTCCTCGTCAAGCTCATCGGGGGTCACTCCGTCTGTGTAAGAGAGTCTGGTGTTCATGTGAGGAGGGCATCTCGGGCGGAACCTCCAGTTCCACATCCCAATAACAAACACGTATAGAAACATAGTTGGCATAATAAGTTCAGGGAAAAACACAAGCATCACAAAAAGAATGTGCACAAGTACAGTTGTAATAGGATGCTTCCAGGTGGAAACTTCCCCTAACCATCGCCCTACTGAAAGAAAACCCGAAAAAACTGTCATCAGACGGTAGAAGTTTGCCTTGCTACGTCTCATGCTCCAAAGATGCGAATGTGTGTCAGACATGTACTCAACTACCTCCTTTCTAAGCGGGGGTTCCGCCCTACTAAGGCGAGAAGCAACAACATTTACAGCCTGCTGCCGCAACATTTCTTGTTCAATAATGTTGAGTGGCCTTTTGTAGTGCATTTTCGGTAAATGAGGCTTAAAATACAATTGCATCAAGTCAACCATTGAGTAACAAGAAAATCTAATGGCCAAGTGAAGTTCACCCATTTTTTTGACACCTGAAGGATGAAGCATCAGTAAAGGGTAAGAGTTTGTGTAAACACGTCCGGTTTCAAGGGTTGAGATTCGGACCCGAACTTTACCGATTAGCAAATCTTTGTTATCTGGACCATTAACCTGACCATTATCAAACACCCCGACAGTGAGAACTGTAGCTGGATCAAAAACTTCCCATGTGTATTGCTCATTGTATTTTGGATCTAGAGTATTACTAAGAGTTCGAGTACGGACCCATTTTCGCCCATATTTTGCCACACAGTATGCATCTGATGTTCCTCTTCCATCCCTGGCTTTCATCGGATGAAGTCCATCAACATTTAGAATGCCAAGTTCTAAGACGCCAATCGGCTTCTTCCACAGCTGCCTTGATGTCGGTCTAAGATCACTACTATGATAAGTTGACTCATCGAAAACATGGTACCCACCATCAAGACAGACACTAAGGTGAATTCTACTAGAAAACACATCATTCATCTTCCCTTGTTCCCCATCCATTGCAGAGGACATGGATTGTTCAAGGTTATACCACCTAGTACGGATAATTCTATCATCAGCACGCTTATCTACTTTGGTCAAAGGAATAACAACCGCCCCAATTGTCTCATCCTTATTTGGACCAATACGGTTTTCTATGGAAAGAATCAAAGGTTCATCGAAGGGTTCAGCAGCAACAAACATCAGCTCCTGATCCCAACGCATGTTTTTGGTCCTTGATTGAACAGGTTTTGTCTTCAAAATCTGGTTACCAGTCTGCACCTTAACATAAGCATCTGAGATTTGAGATTTCTCCGACAGAATTAAGTCTTGTGCCTCGATCACTCTAACCCGTACATACCATAATCTTGGTGAATGGTAAACTTTTGATCGCATCTGATGATGAGAAACTGAAGAGTTTCCTCCAGGAAAGAGTGTATCAGAATGCCAAGCATCAGGAAAGGCTTCATCGGCTTGCGTACCAAACCATACAGCAAGCATCAACTCCCCTTTTTTCTTTTTCCCGCTCTTTTCAATCTGATACCATTCCGGAGCCAACGGACTATCTGGTGGAACACGTGTAGGAACATCATGGAGAACAAACCTCACAGTACCAACAGTTTCATCTAGTAATGTACCTTTGTCTTTGACCTCAACTTCAAGCGTAGTTGACTGCAGATTGTCTCTTGAAAAGGCAAACACCTCATTCCATTCAGGTTCCTGATTTTTCTCTAAATGCTTTGTAGTTCCTTTGAAATTTCCAGCTTTTACCTCAACATATGGATTAAGGCTCCCGGTCTTTGATGGAAGGTCGCGAGCTCTTGTGACTCGTACAAAAAGGTAACGCATCGGTTCAACAAGATCATAGGTGCTGGATGGCTTGTTCCCACGAATAACTCGCCCGCCAATTACTTGTCCCCCTCCAAGAGAAGGGCTTGTCTCTTTGAGCGCATAATCAATTGGAGACAAAGAATCTGCATATGCATGCATGATTTTCTGAGGAGGCGCAAATTTCATCCCATGCTTCACATGGTCCACATCCATCTTTGCAGCTACTGGAGGAGAAGATTTATGTTCTTCTTGACTAGAACCAGGAATGCTATGAAATGAGTGCTTCGGCACATTTTTCTTACGAGAAAACATGTTCAGGAATGAATCTGTCAATGATACCAGTGGTTGATCTTTGTTTGAGTGCTGATCTGAATCCATAGAGGGTTTCTGATCAGGGAGAACATTGGTGGATGTGGATCTTATAGAAGGGTCTTCGGTGACAAATACCTTCAAACCAAGCTCTCCTTTTACGCGAGAAAAGGTGATTTTCTTTTCCAGAGGGTAGTGCAATACAACAGCATCAGAAAGTGGCACAAATGAGGTTTCCGTGAGACGGACCTTACCAAGAAAGACTTTGGGATTATTGTTTTTGCTATTGTAGTGGTAGACACAGGCATCAAGTGCGAGGCTTGGTAATTTGCTTGGATCAGCAATGGTGAAGTAAAATTTCTCGTTCCAAACAGGATTCAGATCTTTTTCTTTAGTAGTTGTCCGAAACTTCTGATCATCAAAATGAAGTTCGACAAAAGCACTAGCCGAGCCTTCCCCATCTTTGGGCATAAGGTCATGAGCACCAACAACTTCAACACCTAGCTTGAGATTGCTCATTGCTAATAACCAGCTTCAGGGAAGACTTAGATAGAGAGACACTATACCTGAAAAGAAAGAAATACATAGGATTCATGATTGCTAGTCTCAGATACAAATTTCCGATATATATCTAAGTTAAATACATTGGCAGCATTATATGAGTACCAATAATTGAAAAGAGAGCAATGTTATTGTAGCAAGTAAAGGTTTTCGGTTGCACCATATGCTTAAATGATTTTTCAAATACATATCACTATATGAAAACTAAACCCTGAATCAGAAAGAGTTTTGCTTGAAATTTGTCAACAAATAGCATACCCTTAATCCAGCAACTTGTTTATGTTTTTCAATAATATACAGAGAAGCATTCCAGCAATAATATAGTGATTCCATGACACATCTAAACATCAAAATCCTAATTTGTGGGCAGACAAATTCTCTTTAATATACAAAAGGCAACAACACACCAGTTGGATAGCATAACCGACTATAACATTACTACATTGACCACACCACACACGAATATCCAATTAAAAAATGTGTAAGTTCCTCAGCAAATTAACATTACTTAGCAAATGTTCCAAGTAAAATTTATCAAGAAAAGCATGAAATGTTCTAAGTAGCATTATTTTCCAATAGACAAAATCTATGAAACGCCGACACAGACACCAGACACAACTCTAGTATAATTTAAGAAAGGGTAAAAGGAGATAGACATTTTATCATAGAAAGGAAGTAATTCTTAAAGATCAAACAAGAAAGAGTAAGATTATAAAAGTTTCAACCTACCACTACCTCAAAAGTCAAAATGAACCTTGCTTTTATTTTACGCAAATAAGATAAAAATAAATAAAAAATAAAAAAGTATTTTATTTTACAAAAGAATACAGAATCACAAAAGAATAAAATGCATGATCTCCTTATTATAAAGTACATAAGATCATGTGATAAGGATCTTCAGAGACTAAGAATAAAAAAGAAATCTATCACACAAAAAAAAAGATTCTTTATTCACATTCATATTCCTCTAATATTAAAAAAAAAGTGTTTTCAGCTGAAACAACATGTTTTCATATGAGATAAATAATTGTCCAATTTTATTTAAAATTAAGTGGTTATTTTTATTTACCCAGAGAAGAAAAGCAACTTTTTTGTGAAGAAACTTCACCTAAATTTTCTATTAAATGTTTCCGGAAAAAGGGGGAAAACACACATACACATAAAAGACCAAAATTTTTGGTTCTAAAAGAGAAAACATCGAATCCTAGTAGCAGATTTAGACAAGAAATTTATGCTTTTTAAGGGTAAAAATTAGTTAAAAACCCACAAAAAGAAAACCCTTATCATACAAAATCCAACACCTATTACCAGGAAAAAAATAACAAAATGAAGAACAAGAAGAAATAAAGGAAAGCAAACCTGAGATTTTGAGCTTTAAAGACCGAAACTTCAGTTAGAGAGAGAGAGAGAGAGAGAGAGAGAGAGAGAGAGAGAGAGGTGAGTAACAGATAAATGGGGGTTAGAGATAAAAAGGATGGGGAAATGGAGTTTCTGAGAAAGTACAAAAATGTGAATTGAAAGTGGTATGCTTACATTGACTGAGGTTGAAGTCGTGAAAAATGTGGTTTTGGTTCGGATTGGTCCCTAGTTGTAATGTCACAACAATGTCTTGTCGTGTCCCACAAAAGGTTGGTACCACAATTAGTTTAGTATTTCGTATTATTTTAAATTATCTTATATTTCTTATAATATATTGATATGGTCACTTCCGCAACACATTTTAAATAAAATGAATCACAATGATATATCTCATTTATTTTGTGTTAACCCTCTGGTTCTCATGAGAAAGGAGTCATGGTAATCTGGTGTCCGATTAGGAGGTAAGTAGAGTTTGATCAAGATTTGTTTCATTCAAGAACTAGACTCGGGTTCTCTTTAACAATTTATCTTTTGATGTGGCTCGTTAACCACTTGAACTCATTTGTTTGTTTTGTCAATTGTCGTTTTTGTGTGTCCATGGAAATATACTTTTCATTTTCAAATTCTCTTTTTGAAATACATTGATTTACTTTTGACTTTTTACCTTATACCCTGAAGACACGAGTTTACATTTTCAATATTTTAATTTTGTGTCAATGTCTATATTTATTTGTATACCATTTGTTTTTTTTAAAATATTTATTCAAATAATATACCTCAAATTTTATAGACATAGAATACTTATTATACATTTAAGAGAGAAAGCAATAGATAGAGTGATGTCATATAAACAATAGTATGTTGGTACTGTGATTGGGAATAAAGATAGGAATGGATTCTCTCGATTCTTTTTCCCTCATTTTTCCTCGTCACTTTCAATCTCAACCTTTGAACCTCATTTTTCTTATATTCTACTTACTTCTTTATATCAAATAAAAAGATCAATTTATGAGATATAAAGCATAAATAAGATGTTTAATTAGTATATGAAAATTGAAAACGTATAAATATTATTGTTGGCCAAAACACAATCGATGAGACAATCTTCTATCTTCCTTCTTTGAAAAAAAATTATTTTATCTTCCTTAAGTCATAAAGACATTGTTGAATGACACAATATAAATTAATTTTTTTACTTATTGTTTTTGTTAGGAAAAGAAATTAAATGGTATTTTTGTTAGGAAAAGCAGTTAAATGGGTTTTGAACAATTAAAAGAAAATTGTTTTGGTCAAAATATGTTATACTATGCTTTTCATTTTGAAAATTGCTTTTCAGACATCAATAACTTCCTAATAACACATGGAAAATACTAAATTGCCACCAGCGGTAGTTAACTACCACTGACATATCTGGCAGCAGTTAACTACCGCTGGCTTCAGCTGCAGTTAACTACAGCTGGCTTTGTTACACTTAAGTGCCGTTTCAGTTGTGATTTTACATGTTTCGGTCGAAAAATCAAAATAAATCGAAGCTTATTTGAAATTCTACGAAACTTTACAGACCCTCTATATGAATTTTATAGAGTTGTCTGCAAAAAACCAGCTCAAAATTCAATTTCTGGGTCGACATTTTTGATGTTTTGGTTTCTTTAGTTTTTGGCGCATTAAAAATCATATTTAATCTAACCGTTGTCGGAAAATTCTAATTTTTTGTGGGAAATATTATTTTATGTCCTTAACATGTGTGCAAAAAATGATGAAAAAACTCAACCTTTATATAACTTACCCGGACGTGCAGTTGGAAAAATATTGCGATTTTACGCGTTTCAGTAAAAAATTCAAAATAAATTGAGGCTTAGTTGATATACTACGTAAATTTGCAGATCCTCTATATGTATTTTTATAGAGGATTCTGCAAAAAAAAAATAAACAACTCAAAATTCAATTTCTAGGTTGATGTTTTGATATTTTGGTATCTTAAGTTTTAGGCGCGTTAAATATTCATATTTAATTCGCCCCTTGTCGAAAAATTCAAATTTTTTCTGGGAGATGTTATTTTTTTGTCCTAAACATGAGTGCAAAAAATCGTGAAAAAATTCAAGCTCTAGGTCACATTTCCGGACTCACACTTGAAAAAAAATTGCAAATTTGCACGATTCGGTCGAAAAATCAAAATAAATCGAGACTTAGTCTGAATGCTACGAAACTTTACAGACACCTCTATAAAAGTACATATAAAGGATGTGCAAATTTTCGTAGCATTCCGAATAAGTCTCGATTTTTTTAATTTTTTTGACCGAAACGCGCAAAATCACAATTGATGAACCAAACTTAATTGTTGATGAGTCGGCGATAGTTAACTGCAGCTGAGAGCCAGTGGTAGTTAACTACTGCCGGATTTGTCAACGGTAGTTAACTATCGTTGATGGTAAATTTGTAACTTCCATGTGTTATTAGGAAGTTATTGAAGTCAAATAAATAATTTTCTTTCATATTTAGTATAGCAACAGGTATTTACATCAGAGATCTTCCATCAAAGCAAACTGCTCCAGACTCTTAGAAGTACTGGTTCAGTTAGTGACAAAGATCGTGGAACCTGCACAAGCAAGATAATCAATGGAAGAACGTTACAATACATGCACATTGTACCTAAAGCTATTGTGTTGAAGACTGGTCTTAAATAGTTTGATGTGTTACCAGACCTTATGGTAGATTTTCCTCCAATTTCAAAGGAAGACAACCTAGAGGTTTTGGCTGCTTATATACTTTCTCATTATGAAAGTACTGGAGATGTAATAGCATACAATCAGATCCCTCCTACTATGAGTGGTGCTCCTCTAAAGATTGCAAAGAAGAGGAAATCTAAGAAGGAAAAATCAAATGATGAGGAAGAGGCTGAAGTAAAGCCTAAGAAGCAAAAGAAACCTCAAAAGATCAAGGTGTCTGAACCAACTATTTCTGCTATTCAAGAAGAAATAGCTGAGCAAGAACCTGTTAAGGTTCTGGAGAAGAGAACTAGAGGTGGTTCAGAAGCTGTCTCTCAGTCAAAACCAAAGGTTCAAAAGAATGCCAAGAAAACTTTAAGGCAGATAGTGGTTTCTAAGTACACTGAAGAAGAAGATGCAGAAGTATAAGCTTCTTCTTTGGTTACAAGAAATAGAATCAAGGAGACTGTAGCTTATACATCTTCAGACCCTCAGACATATACTCAATCTGTTGCTGCTGAGAGTCTATAGAATCAGGAAGTTATTGAAAACCAAGAAGCTTTTGTGATTGAAACTGCCAAGAGTATAGCCAGAGAGTTGGGAACTTCTGTATCTCACATTGTAAAAAAGAAGGTTGTGGAAGATGCTAAGAAAGCTTTGGGTTTCACCAATGAAATTCAAACCATAGCTGCTATAGAGGTTGGTGAGATGTTGAAAACCAAGATGCAAGTGAAAAGGGAGCAACGAGGCTCAGAAGCTGGTTCTGCAAGAGGTAACTTGTTTAACAGCTCTCTCTCAGACCCTGTTGACGTTGACCCACCTTCACCCAAACTTAACACTGCTAGTTTTGATGATGTACCCTTAAGCAGAGTCTATACCAATCTACATAAAACCTTACCCCCCATTGCCATCCACCAAACCTCAACCAAAGTCTGACAATTTCAAAGATAAATAGTCTGATACTTTCTTTGTTAAACCTATTCAAGTTGTACATCCTGATGGAGACACTGTAGTTTGTCCTCCTTATTTAGATGTAGATGTTAGGATAGAAAATTTGTTTGTGCAGAAAGAGAAGGTTTTCTCAAGGATAACACAGACTCAAGCCTATCAGACTGTCTTTCCATCTCAATCATCAACCAGTAGTTCACCTGTTCTTGACAACTTATGTCAACATCTAGATGGTGAATTACCTTCTTATCAACCAAACTCAGAAATAGCCTCTGAGACAGCACCTGATATTTCTGTTTCAGAAATCCAACAACAACTAGAAGCTCAACAACAAATGGCCTCTGAAACTTGTACTACCATTATTATACATCCAAATTTCAAGCCAGACACTCCCCGAGAATCTCATTTTGGCACAACATCTACTGAACATGTCGAATCATCTGAACAATCAGCCTCTAATGTTAACATTTCAGTATCAGAAGACCAAACCTATGTTGTTCAACCTTTAAATGCTGTCAAACCTAAGAATACCCTTCAAACTACCTTTGATATTCTTGTCAACAAACCTTTTATTCTAGAGCTTGTACTTTAACCTATTGCCAACCCAGACTTTGTTAATGTGCATCTGATACTAACATGCTTCTATCATATTCTGATGATGAAGATGAACGTGTTATCATCATTGATAGAGACTTAAACTCTTTTTCAACTTTTGTGTCCACTTCTGAGCTAAACATAGACACACCATCAACCTCCACAACACAAATGAACCTAGACACACCAACAACTTCTATCCCTCAACCAACAAATGTTTCACCACCTCCTACCCTTTTACTTCATTCAAACATTCTAAGAGAGGTTTGTGAAAACATCTTTGAGGTTCTTAACAAGCTTGTCAAAGCTAGAAATGATCCAATTCACACTAAAAACTATGAAGACAAGATAGTTCAGAAGCTTCAACAAGAGTTATTTGAATAGAAGCTGATCACTGAAGCTCTGAAAAGACAAATGATAGAGATGAAGGAAGAACAAAGAACAACTCAAGAAGCTTAAGCTAAAAGGTCAGAAGCTTTGGAGAAAATTGTGAAGAAACAATCAGAAGATCTCAAGGCTATGATGACTGATATGATGGCCATGATGAAACAACAACATCAACAAAAACCTTAGATTGCACACCATAATTTTTGTTGTTTATGATTGTTTTTGTCTATGCTTCTGATGTTTATGTTTCTGATACTCTATTTTTTGTGCTTCTAATACTGATTAGTTATGCTCTAATCATATTTTGGTTGCAATACTCTAATAATTAATGTTTATTAATTGATATTCAACCATGCTCTAATTTATTGCTTAAAAATAATTCATATTTTTCTTACTTCTCTTTTGGTTTGTTTACACTTTTTGTTGATGACAAAAAGGGTAGAATAATATAGTACATTTAGTTTCTTAGCCCACTGAATTAAAATTAAAATTAATTTAGGAGAACTTGTTTCTCATCTCTTAGTCTATGATTTCTTGTGAAGTTATTATTGAGTGACGTTACTAAGTTTAAATTAAATTTAGTTAACATGGATAGAACTCAGGGGGAGCTTACAAACCTCACCTTAAGAATTATGAGACTCAGGGGGATCTTACAAACCTCAAACCCTAAAGTCAACTTGTTAATTAGATTAACAACAATTGACATTTAATACTAGTGTTTGTCATCATCAAAAAGGGGAAGATTTTTGGAACAAATTGTGTTTAACATTACCACCTTTAAGTTTTGATGATAACAAGGTATTAAAAAGTCAATTGGATATGCCAATATTTGTTCAAGTATGCAGGACCATAGACAAAAATTTATACTTCCACAATTTCTAAATATAAGCAAAATTCATTTTTTAGATTCATTCATTTAATGATGTATGTGGTCTATATTATGAACCACATACATCATTAAATGAATGAACCTAAAAAGCCAATTTTGCTTGTATTTAAAAACGGAGGGAGTAAGTCTTTAAATTCAAGTACTGGTTCTGAAAGAGCAAAAGAGAGCAATGAAGTTTACAAAGGAAGTTTATGTTGCACGACAGAGTCTGAAGACCATCAGAAGGTGACTGCCAGAAGATAATGTCATCAAGCATCTAAAGATCACCAGAAGCTGAAGATCAACTGAGTCTGAAGACTGGAAGTTGTAGTTAGTTAAAAGTTGTTATTTTGAAGACACGTCATTGCAGAAGGAATAGAAGCATGGAGCAACTGCTATTTCAGAGGAATTAGACTGCATTGGATGATTATCCACTAAAGAGCGCAGGAAAAAGACAATAGTACAATTGTACAACCACTACTACACTACCATGTCTACAATAGTACTGATATAGTTGTGTCTACACTAGTTGTTATCCAAATAATGAATGAATTTGAAATTGTTCCCCCACAGGACAATAACCAAATTAAGCAACAGATCATTGGTGTTGATCAAGTTTCACAACGACTCTTTTTGATGTGCTAGCAATCATCAACGTATCTTTCACACCTCCATATAAAGGAGTGAAGACTTGACGATTGTAAGAGACTCAAGAACAATTTACAAGTGTCAAAACTCTGCTGAAATTGTTCCACATCAAAGTTCACTTAGAATTTCTTAACAATTTTCATATTTTAGAAATTCTAGAGTCTTAGGAGTCTGTATCCGATTTGTATTGTGAACACCACTGATTGTATATCAAGTGTTCAACCTCAAACATTTTTCTGTGTAATTTTGTTTGTCTAGAAGTCTCTTGCTTTTGTGCTTGAGTATAGGAATCTCTTGCTTGTGTGCTTGAGCATTTGTAACCAGATATTGATTTAGTGAACTCTCCTTGGAAGTGCAAGGGGGACATAACTACTTCCGAATTATGGAAGGAACCTGTATAATTGCTTTGTGTCTTTCTCTTCTCTCTTTCTTTACTTTATCCGTTGCATAAGACTCTGAACTCTATAAACTCTGAACATTGGACTTAGTTCTAAGAGAAGAAAAAACTAACACAATTCAACCTCATTCTTGTGTTTTCCTCACCTTCGCTTGTAACAACCCGTTTTTCGTTAGGATTACTTTATTTATTATTTATATGTGCTTATTTGCCTATGTGTGTATTTGATTGGGGATTAGTGGATTTTTAGTTGAGAATGGTATTTTAGTCATTTTTAAGATTATGAGTATTTTGGTCTTTTGGTGAGTAAGGGTAAATTAGTAATTTTATTGGAAATGTTATTTTTGGTGCTTTAGTGAGAATAATTATTTTTACTAAGTTACTACCGAGTTGAGGTAATTCCTTAGAGATGGTAATTATTCCATATTTTAGTGAGTTAATGAGTAGTAACTTTTTAGAATTTGTTAGTAAGAGTTTTAGGCCCATTGTGAATATTAGAAACCTAGCTCATTGGAGAGTAGTATCCAAAATGCATCAGCACCATGAAAAAAATGGTCTAAACGATGGAATTTTGGATTTTGAGGGGCGGAGTCCCGTAAGAAGTCTTTTCTAAGGGAGTCTTGATAGAAAAACACAATGATGAGAGTTAGGAAGATTAATATTGCCCTTAGTATGACTATCCATGTTACAAATATGTTCGGAATTGGTGTTGGTGCAGTTTGGATGTAATCCGAACTGCATCAGCACCATGAATAAAAAAGGTGTTTAGGGGTGCTCGGATTCTATATTCCAAAAAAATCAAATAGCGCGCCCTATTTTTTTTTTAAATTTTTGGATTTTAAATTCTGAATTGGTAAAAAAAAACTCATTTTTTTTCACCCCTAGGGTGGGAAAAACTCAAATTTAGATTATATAACCCAAAGGGTATTTTGTGTGAAAAAAATAGGGCGCGCGGGAAAAGTAATTGTCATTGTTTATTGATGTTAAAGGTGAAGATGGGCCCTTTTGCATTAGATGCTCACTATTGCTCTTCTCTCATATGTTTTTGCTCATTTCCGTCTTGTGAGTTAACTCACTCACGCTGAAAAATATATCTATGCGAGTTAACTCTCGGTGAAAATACACATCACGCTAAACTATTTTAACGGGATGAACAAAAATAGATGGGTGAAGAGCAATTATCTTATATGCTCATAGTTTATCTAAGAATACCACCTACTATGCAATCAAGTCATCATCGTTATCTTTGAATTATTCAAGCCAAGTAAGCTTTGCTCACGGTCTCGTAACAAGACATGCAACTTCATTTTCGCGTTCCTTCACGTTTTAATAACGCCAATATCAGGCAACTTCGATTCACTCCACAATCTCTTCAATAAGCATTTATAAAAAAATAGAAGCAAATCACGGTCAATTGTTTAAACAAACATTAATTAAACTTGTATCAATAAAAAAAAAATCAGTTTGATGTTAAACGAGAATTGGTGGAGTTAGAAAAAAATTTAAACAACTGTTGGAGCATATAATTTTTCTGTGGTGAATTAACATGGAACATTTGTTATCATAGAACGTATAAAAATTAAACATTAATTGCAAATGTCCTTAAAAAAAATTAATAGCAAATGTGGTTAAATCTTTTTTTAAGGAAAAAAAAAGTTTTAAACATCAATAAAAAAAAGTTAGATATCAATAAAAAGAAATCATTTACATGTAAAATCATTTATGTGTGGGTTAAATAAGTTTTTCGTCCCTATAAATATAACGAATTTTGATTTTAGTCCCTATAAAATTAAACTGAATGTTTTCATCCTCACAAAAAAAATTATTTTGTTTTTGGTCCTTAATGGATATAATTTTAACGTGCTTTTGACATTTTTTGAACATAATATGAATATATAAATGTCGAATATAATAAACGGACATAACATGGATACAATTTGAACATAAAAAAGTTATAATTTTGCCATTTATATGAACATAAAATGGCCATTAAGGACGAAAAACAAAATAAAAAAATTTGTGAGGATGAAAACATTCAGTTTAATTTTTTAGAGACTAAAATCAAAATTCGCTATATTTATAAGGACGAAAAACTTATTTTACCCTTTATAAATGGGTGAGGAGCATATTAGATTTCATAAAAACATGGGATGAGGAGCATATTTGTTAATACTACTTCCTCCGGCTCTATTTATAAGAAAAATTTAACTTTTTAGATTCATTGAGTAATTGATGTATATTGTCTAGAATATAGACCAAATACATCATTTATGCAATGAATCAAAAAAGATAAATATTTCTTATAAATAGGACTGGAAGAAGTATTAAACATTAGGTTTTGTAATCTTTGAAAAAAGAAACAAAATAAAAACAACTTGTTTGACTATCAGGTGGAGGTAAAAAGCAAACTTTTTCATGGTGGAAAAATCTTTCATTGTCCCATGCTAAATGCACCCCTAGGAATGGCCTAACTTTTCCTCGACTGAGAGGTTTCCTCGCATAAAATTTAATCGCCTATCTATCGAGATCGGCTAACAAGATAATTACTTTTAGGGATAAACAAATGTCCTCATGCGTAGTGTTATCTGTTGGGACGTAAGTATGAGAGCCGCACATGAACAATGTCATTATTGCAGAGTAAAATAAGAAACTAGCTGTTATAACTTGTTATCTGGCTTTCATCATTTTGCCAACCTTTTAGTGGATATTCATGAGTTGTTGGCGAAAGACCGGACATTACCTTGCATTGTGAAGGGAATCAATGTTCAAATATTTTAGCAAAACTTAGAGCAAATGGGAGAAACCTTTTGTCATTGTTCATGAACCTCTCTATTGTCTTTCCACAGTTATGCTTAGGGATGCTTTTGGAGTGTCTTTTTGAGGGACTAATTTTCTTTTTTCGTGTTCCTTTTTTTCCCCTTTCATATAAAAAAAGAATTTGGTGACTCTAGTCATTTGAAATTTGGTGAAGAAATAAGTAAAGTCTAAATAAAAATCGTTACAACCACGGTTTGAACTCATATTTTTTCGAATGATTCGTCTTTAACTGAAATTCATTAACCACTTTAGTTTAACAATTTCAGAATTTGATCTATTGTTTGATAAATCAGCCTTAGTTCTGTCGTTAAAATGAAATTTAAATAGAAGCAAGTATTTATCATTTTTGAAGTACAATTCCCTTTCATTTATTTTCATTCAACAACTTTTGATATAATTAAACTGAGTTTAATAAATAGGCACTATCTTTTTTGGGACACAAATAAATATGTACTCTCACTAGTATAAAATGTTACATTATCATCTAATTATATCTCACACAAAGTGACACTATGATGAGATATGATTAGATGGTAGGGAAAAACTCTTAAGATTTAGTAGATCGCCACCCAAATGGTTGACGTTTTCATCACCAGTTGCTTATACCAGAAATGAGGCAGTTGCATTTTCTAAGAGTGTCCATCAAAACAATGTTTTCCGAGTTTAGTGGTATTGACAGGCTTGTCAAGGTAATTGATGCTGCTAAAGCTGTAATATGTTGCAGCTGCTATGAGATTGAAGGTGAATATCTAAATCTATACAAGAAACAAGTTTTTGAAATAGCTTATGGAACTTGAAATAGCTTGATGATGAAGATTTTCTACCTATTGGTTTCAATGAAAGGAGAAGTGATAGAAGACTTGTTTGCATGGGATGGATACCACAAGAGATATTAACACATTCATCTATTGGTGGATCATTGTTTCATTCTGGATGGGGTTCAGCAATTGAAACATTGCAATTTGGAAACAACCTTGTTGTGTTACCATTCATTGTTGATCAGCTTCTTAATGCAAGGCTTTTGGTGGAAAAGGGTTTGGCTATTGAAGTTAAAAGAAATGAAGATGGAACATTCACTAGAAATGAAATCGCTAAATCACTTCACTTAGACAAGCAATGGTGTTGGAGGAAGGAGAGGAGCTCAGAGTTAAACAAGAGAGTGAAAAAAGATGTACAACCAAATATGACGGAATTAAAGGATAAAGATGTATGACATAAAACAAACTAGTGCATATAACAGGACTAGATAGTAGGGGTGGACAAAAACGGGTCAATCCGAACTTACCCAACCAACCCGATGCAAAATTACTCATTCGGTTCGGGTTAAAACGGGTTACGGATTGATCGGGTGAACTTTACAGGTTATTATGGGTATATTCGGTTCGGTTTGTTAGTTTAGGCCCTTAGAACCCAAACTAACCCGACCAACCCATAAACTTACTAATAGGCTTTTTTTTAATATAGGCGCAACATATCACTCACAAAAAAACTCTAAAAATCCATATCCCTTGACCAAAGAGATTGTATTTGAGATATGCTCTTTAACCAAACTGTTTCGCTCATTCCCAAGTGAAAAGATGAATATACCCCCACGGATGTTAACTCACACTAGTACAAATGGCAACGTAAATTAACACACGTTGCGTGACTTAACATGCGCTAGTGTTACTTGCAGTGTGAGTTAACTCACGTTGCCATTTGTACTAGCGTGAGTTAACTCACGTTCATAGCAGACAACAGAAAATGCAACTGATGCAGTGCAGTACTGAACAGGTAATTGAAAAGTCAAAATTGACCCGTAATCACGCCACATTCATAACTTAACCGAATTACGCCAGTTTAACAAGATTATCGGATAATACGACACAATTGAACAAAATTATACAAAAACATCGTTTTTCTCACAATCACGTAATCACACATAACGATCCAAACGGTCGAAAGCATTAATTTCTTTTGTCAAGTTGCCTACAAGTTAGAGTTTCACTTTTTTAAGGTGGATAAATGAGGAGTTTAGGGTTCAAACTCCAACTCCGGCATATATTATCTAATGTTTCTATCAACTGAGTTACACTCACATGGACTTCTAATCATTAACTTTCTTCGATAAAATGTGATTGAGATTGGTAGGATGGATCTCATGATATTAAAAAAAAAGTATGCGAGTAAATGTTAATGGGGTAATAATTACTTTGATCCCTTAATGTGTAATGATTAGTCACAATAGTCCCTCAATGTATCAAAATTCTAAAATAGTCTATGATTGTGCACTCTGTTAGTCAAATAGTCCCTGATGCGAAAATGATCTCTCAATGTTCACAATAACTCTTTGCATATAAGGACTGAAATGACAATAAATAAGTATTTATAAGGTTGATATGACAATATGTAAGTATATTGAAGGACTAATATGACAATATTAATGAAACATTTCAACATCATGAACTATTTTGACTAACGAAGTACACAATCAGGGACTATTTTAAAATTTTGATTCATTGAGGGATTACTGTGACTACTCATTACATCTTCATGGACTAAAGTGACTATTACCCAAAATTTTAGTAAGGTTTATCAAATAACTCTTTGTATGAAATCTCTGCATAAGAGGGTCCAAATCTGTGTGATCACATCAGAAAAAAAATAAAAAATCTACATGTTGCTAAGTCTAGTTTTTTTACCACTTGTTTAGAAGATAAAAACTTATTTGTGTAAGACTTTAACTTTTCAAATACTACCAGTACTCATTTAATACAACCCTTCCCACATAATTCAAATTTAAAAAAAAATAAAAAAATAAAGAATGAAGTTGCCAACTCTGTTCTTTATTGATGCAACAATCTAAATTTACAGCATGTAGTTAAAGGATTCTTTACATAACAAAAAAAATAATACTCTTCCAATCAAGAACTTTTCAATTACACTTTAACATGCTTCATTTGTTCCAATAAGACTAGTTATTAATTAGAATAACATGCATGTTTTCTTGAGAGTGTGTGTGTGTGTGAACTACATCTACATCTACAACAAATGCCACTATAGCTCTTTATTCATTGCCCTTGTCTTCACTTGCCGTATTAAATTTTCCTTTTCTTGTAGAAATTGGTGGAGAGTTTGAGTTGTATAAGGAGAAGGCATTGTGCATGGAGGTGTATCACTTGGTGACATCACCATGCCCTCAACCATGAAATGCTTTCTTGCACCACGCAAAGAACATGCCATACTTTCTGAACAAAACTCAACTGCTCCTTCAGGTATTTTTGGTTTGAATCTCATAAGTTTTGCATAACTATTTAATAGATGAAACATGTAATCATAAACAAACTTCATCTTCAAGTTATCTATTATGTAGTTGGTTCCTCCTTCTCCAATTTTTTGTGCCTGCAGTTAATATTGTTGGAATAAATTAGACCAAGTGTTGTTTTCCTTAGTAAGCAAGAGAATTTAAATGTATTAGGAAAAAAAGATTAGGGAAAGTAATTAACTAGTAAATATTTGTGCAAAAAAAAAAAACTAGTAATTGAGACAGTTTATTTCTTTTCTCCCTTTTTGATATGAAAAAAATAAATCCAAGAACATGTTGACTTCAACTTTAAAACAAGAGTTAGTATTATGTCCTGACAATAGTCTCACACAACTATTCAATTATGATGTGCTCCTTAAGAAAGAAAGCTCATTCACCTCTAACCTATTGGTTAATTCCAAAGGAAGCTTACCTCTAGATATTAGTAAAAATATTTTAGAAAATGATACTCTTATGTCCTATTTATAAGAATTTCGATCAGATATATCAATTTTTATTGACCTAAATATCTCTTATAAATAGGACCGAAGAGAATATTATAATAGGAATTTAGTGAAATATAATTAGGTGAATATGTAAGAATTTTTATATTGCCCTACATAATCATTAACTCTGAAAAGTATTTATTGATTTCACATCATAAATATTGTAGGGTCTTTTGAGATGGATGATTGGATGTAATAAATGTGCTATGAAATGGACTTGTAAGTTACATTCAATGTATGTATGCTAAAGAGCTCATTACCCTGCTAGCAAAAGCAATAGGACTCAAACTCAAATGGACAAAAATTCGACAATTATGTGAATCAATGTTGAAGCCAAGCAAAATGTTCAATTATATTAAAATTTGGTTAGAATGTAATTGAGTCCATTAAACTAAGGTTATTTTTGTGTATGTACGCACAAAGTGCATGGTTCAACTTCATTGTGGAACAAAACTATACTATCAACCATAAATAATGTGCAACAAAACTAGCATATGTTTAACTTAACACATTTTTTTCCTTCTAAATATAGAAATAATTTAGTAGAAAATTGAGAAAGAAGATGATTACTTTGTCAAGGTGAGCATTTCCCCAATCCACTGCAAACTTAATCTCTTCACACATGTTTTTGGCACTGATAGGCCAATAGTGCTGCAAAGGTAGCAAGCTTCTTGTAAAGAAATCATAGTATTTAGGCTCTATGAACATAGTCATGGAGTCACATGCTATTATATACTTTTCACTCACAGACCATGTTGCCCCTTCTGCATAAATCTTGTACCTTAACATAAAACATGACACATAAATTTCATAGTTAAGTAAATAAAAATCTCAACTATCATATGTAACAGATTAAAAAATGGAATAAAAGAATTCAAATTTCATAGTACTTTAAAAAATATATATTTGCATACCTATAGGTACATTGATTTTCCAATTTTGTGTCTTGGAAATTTTTCGATCTCTCCTCTTGCCATTGCTGAAAAGGAACAAAAAAAAAATGAACTCCATCTTTGAAAAATTGATGCAATTACTCTAAACAAAAGCGAGAGGCATAAGTTTATGTATTTACGATGCCATATATTCGAGCATTCCAATCATGTTCTTCTGAGGCGTTACACTTCTCGAGTTCTTTTCTAATGGGAGATACTGCTGGATTGCCCTTCCAAAATGCATAAGGTATTCTATCCTTCCATTTGACATTCTTGTTGCCTTCTTGTATATTGCGTAATGTTGTTTCCCATGGTCTTATGTGTAGCTCAGCCCTAACAAGAAGAAAATGTAAACAATAAGTTTTGTTTTCCTTTGATTAGATGAAACAACAATGACATTAATCCTTGCATGATAGTTATGCTTCCATGCACACCTAAGTTATAAAAATTCAAGATTTATTAAAAGATTAATAAAAAAATACAAAGTTTGTGTTGAAATTATTTGTGGTTATGAAGTGCTTGTGTAAGAATTTTTCTACAATGGAATGGCATTATTTCTTCAAACTTGGTGAGTAAACAGTAAAACTTAGTAGAATATATAAAAGGAAAATGGCTAAACATGATTTTAGTCCCTATAAAATTCATATTTGTCAAGTTTAATCCCTCCATCAAGTTTTTCCAATTTTAGTTTTTATGTTGATTTTTTAGGTACTAAAAAGCACTCTTTTTGTAAAAATTTTAAAAAAAAATGGACTAAAATTGAGTAAATTTTTGCATAGGGGCTAAACTTAAAAATTTATAATTTTATGGAGATTTAAAATATATTTAACCTAAAAAAAATGTGACTATATTAGAAAGGGAAAAAAAAAAAGTTAACCATTGATATGGAATGGTGAAAGCAGAGGAGTAAAGATGAATGGTAAAAAAACATTGTGTGTACCAAAGTATGAAAACATTGTAAATTTTACTATTGTTGCATCTACGAGCAACACTTTTTTGAAAACAATCACAAAAATAAATGATTTGGTGCACATACATAAACAATCCTATCAATTAATTATTTTAAAATATATATTATATAATTTATTCTTCTTTTATCTGTGTGCCTAAATCATTTTGATTTTAGGTCGTGACCATGCAGTTTTTACACTACTTCTAGACATCAAGATATTATAGTTTTCATTGTAGCTAATATGACTTGCTAGTGATGCATTTAATTTTAATTCCAATTAAAGGGAATAGAAGCTTTACCAACCCCAGAAGGTCCAATCAGGAAAAACAATGTCAAGTGTATCTTCATCTCCACAATAATGAAAAATAGGTGGAGGTGACACATTTTCTGGCCCTTGGAATTTTTTCTTGTCCACCACATTTTTATCACCACATTGAAACATTAGCTCCAAATCAGGTATTTTTCCAGGGTATAACCTTAAAAGTTGTAAAATTCCCCATATTGTGAACACATCCCTTGTTTGATAAGATTTTGCATATTTATCTATGTATGCTTTTCCATTCACAACCACAAGCCTAAAATGTGACATGTTTTTTCCTCTTTCAACCATTTCTCTTGTGATTCCTGTTTTCTCCCATGGTTTAAGATCTTCATGGATCCATTTGAAGTAATTTGGACATGATGAGGATGGTGAATCATCATTGAGATGGAATGTTGTTGGGTAGGAAGATGGACAAGTTGGGTTTGAGGTTTCATTGTTGCAATTTAGTGGGAATTGAGGTTGTTGTCTAATGTTGTTGAAGACTTCTATTGTCTTGAAAATAGTAGTGCTTGTTACTTTGGACTGAAAGAACAAAAATTACACTGATTAGATTAATCAATCTCAATGCATACTTAAATTAAGTATACTTTTGAAAAAAAATGTTGAACTTACAAAAGAATTGTTGAAAATTAAAAATTTAAGACTAGATTGAAATGCCACACAACATATGTGTTCTTCCTACATCAAAAGGTAATGCTAATTTGAATTCAACCTTCGATCTATATATAGGTTAGCATACTAATTAATAGTCGCAACCATGACGAAATGTAACTAAAGAAATTGTAAATTTTGATGACAATTTTGTTTTTTTGTTTTTTTAAATTTAGAATCTCTTATTCCTATCTTAAGGCTAGTCCAGTCCCCACTCCTCACCGACTGTGAGATTTTTCAATCGTGTCTGAGATATCGTCTCAGATTCTCCAATAATAATTCATCATTTCAACGGAGTAAAATGTAATATTAATTTTTAACACCTTTACTCCCTCTTCAATGTGTCACGTATTAATGGGAGAACTATGACAAATTGAGGGAAAGGAAAGGACAAACCAAACAAGAAAAAAGATTGTTAAAGATATGAATGAAGGGATAAAGTGAATAGAAACAAAAACAACCATTGCCAAAGCATGTAACATCTATAACAAGTACACATTTTAAACACATGAATCAATAGATAAATGTTGTGAAATATGAGAGACTTACAAGGTCAATTTCCAAGATAAAAGAGCTTGCAACAAATATAATGAGGATGATAATGGAGAAGGAAATCCATCTCGTCATTATGTTCAACACAACTCATAATAGCCTCAGTGAATTGAATATGCGAAAGGTTAGCCTTAGAATTCTACAAGCTAATGGTGTGCCAATTGCATGATGTAACTGTTTTTATTTGTTTCTTAGTTATTTTATTAATTAAAAATTACTAGCGTCAAAGGAGACTAAATATAGAAACTCTCTTTATCATTTCACTATTATCCTAACCACAATGGTTACTAATTTACCATGCATTCTTTATGGTGATATTATGGATGTTGATTACTTATATTATCTAAATAGGTATTATTTCTAACACTAACATCTTTTGAAAGTGTCTTTTCGCACATCTATTGTTTTTTAAAAACACATGAAAATGATCAAAAACACATCAACAGTCGGTAGTTAAATACCGTTGACTTATAACTAGAAAACCGACGATAGTTAACTACCACTAAATTTTTTGATCATTTCCATGTGTTTCTAGGAAACAATGGACGTAGAAACAGCAAGTGTCGTAGATTTTTTTTTATAGTTTTAAAAAGCCTAAGGATAAAGAGGGGTTTTGCGGGCTCGAATTCGCATCAAAATACGACAAATGATCTTCATAGACTTATATCGTTTCAGCTTAGTGGGCTCTAGCCCTCGTTATAATAATAAAAAGCTCGACTCAAATTAATCAGAATTTGATTTGACTTTTAAATATCCATATTCTAAATAAAAAAGTATTATTTTAAAAAACAACTTGGCTACCTTTTTATAAGCCAAATAATAATTGTACTAATAGAAAAAGGTTGCCTAAATCAAAAAATAATAATTGAGCTCAGGTGACCTAAAACACAAGATGTGCCAAGCACACATCCTAACTTCAACATAGTTGTTCATAACCAATATTCCCTCCGTTTCATAATAATTGAGTCATTTGTAAAAATATATTGTCCCAAAAAAATTGATCTATTTCGCTTTTAAATACAATAATAATTACTTTTTTACAATTATAACTCTAATTAATACTACTTTCGTCACTCTCAATTTAATATATTATACTTTGCATTTATGATAAGAAGGAATGCACCAATATTTTTTTTAGAAAGAATGTATCAATACTTAATAAGACACTCAAAATTATTTTTCTCTCTTTCGATTATACACTTTTTCTTAATACGTGTGAAAATCAATCATAACCAAATATTAATTTTTCATAAAAATAAAAATAAAAAATCATAACCAAATAATTTTAGAAAATCAATCATTTTTAAAATCTCATTTTTCAAAGGCTAATCTGACACGTGTTAAATTATATTTTCCAAACATTGGTCTATAACTAAAGGGGTTTTGTTATAAGTCATGTATAAGATACACAATAAAAAATGATGAATGATTGTTGCTGCCAACCATTTATTCCTCATGATGTTTTCCTTTACACATCTACAGCTTTGGATCATGTACCATCGCTGCAACACCAAACTCCAACATTATTTCCTTGTTTTTCTAGATTTAGTACTCTAAGCAAGGCATATATGATCACCACTTTGTTAATTTATTTTTATTCTCTTTTCAAATGTTTTTTTATTACATGCCCAAAGTTGACTCTTACAAAAAGTAGAGCAATCCATCTTCATAGAAATGTAAAGTAGCCCCAAAAATAGACAAACGTGAAACGTCCCAGTGTTTTATTCCTAACTTCTTACATGTTATTTCTTTGACTTACTTTGACTTTTTCAACTAGACATATAAACGAGTTGAATTATACATAAATTAATTTATTTTTTTAGGAGATGAGTTAATTAGTTTGATTTGTTCAATATTTGATAAATTAGTTTGTTTAATTAATAAACAAATGAAAGATTGAGTTTGCTTAAATGAGCCAAATTGAAGTCATACAAGTTCGATTTTAACTACATGTCGAAGCGACCCTTAGTGCACATATAGTAGTCATAAAAAATTCTTTTGTATTCTGTCAAAAAAAAAACTTTTTGTATGCTTTATTGTGTGTTCTCACTCTAGTTTTAACTTCTTTTTTTTTATACATATTGTTCCAATATATAAGCAATCTTAATACTATAAGTATGTTTGGATAAGAGAACTTAAGAGGTGATGCATTTTTACTTAGTAATTTAATTATATCAATATAAAATATTTTGTTTCAGTGTTAAATGTGTAAAAAAAAAAAATAGAATAAAAGAATTTATGTTGTAGTTTCTGCTAAACTATAAAATTATTATACTCTTTTAATCACTTCAATCATTCATACCAACATAACTCGATTGTTCAAACCAAGAATTGAGTGTGAGAGAGACAAAAACAAAATTTGAGTTAGTACTTCCAAAAAAATCAGGAAGCAACTAGCAAAGCATCAAAAGCTATATATAAACTAAGGGAAAATTAAATTGATGAAAAAAGATCATGATTAAGAAGATGATTAATATGACTTACAAGGTCAATCCAATGGATGATGAAAGTGCTTAGAGCAAATAAAAAAAGGAAGATGAAGGAGAATAAGGCTGAAGTTGAAACCCATCTTTTTGTTTTGTTGTATGCTTGATGAAAGCTTTGACTATTGGCCATAGAGATAGAGAGTTCCACTTCCACCCCACCTTAATTATGTTGATTTATACATTGTTAGGACTAAATATATGCACCAACTACCTCAGATAATGGATCTTGACCATATTTTTATTTTATTAATCAAGGTTTAAAGCTTGCTTACGAACGACTTGTGGAACGTGAAATAGTTTAAGCATGTATATTATATGGTGCTTAATTACATGCAATTTGGTTTTAAGAAAAATTAGGCTACGGCCCTAAGTGGCAAATGGATGGCATTTTTATTACAAATAAAAGGTTTGATTTATTTTGTTTTTGGTACAGTGAAAGGTTTAATTTCAGTTGCATTATTTGCACGCACAATATATATGTAGGACCCCAAAACAACATTGTTGAATTTTTCCCCTAGAAAAAATATTGTTGAATTTTTAAATACATAATTTTGTTTTGAAGAATTTTAAATACATAAATTATAATTATATATACGTGCATATATATATGAATGTGTGTCCATGTATATATGGACGGTAAAGTTTTTTCAAACGTTGAGATACTCGTTAAGTCCTGTAAGTACAAATCGGAAACATTTAATTTGATGGGGCTCGAGTTTGTACTTGCAATTCTCCATTTTATGTAATAGTATGTGTTTTGCTACGAGTAAATACCCAAGTTCTTTCTTGAATTTGCAAGGATCAACCAAATTCGTCCTCCAATTTATCGAAATGTCTATTTCATCCTTGAATTTGTCAAATGTCAATCAAATTAGTCTCTCCGTTAAGTTGGCATGTCAACAGTGTTGACGTGTGCTGTTAACATCTCACAAGGTTTGCCATGTCAAATGTCACACAAGCAGGGACTAATTTAACCGAAGGGACAAAATTTCGAAGAACGAAATTTATTGATTTACAGAAAATTTGAACTCACTTTTGCTGAAAAATGGTCGTTATACAACGGCTCTTTCTTCCCTGAATCTATAAAATTGAAACCTTAATTTTACAATTTGTCACCTAGAGTCCAAAATCCCCAAAATTTCTTCCGTTAATTGATGACAACGGTCTTCCCCAATTCAAAAAATTTCAAAACCTAAGTTTTCTGATTGAATTCGAAATCCAAAAATCCCCAAAATTTGTTCAACCTTTGGTGTTCATAAATGATGAGTGGTGGACGTATGGGCAAAAACAACTATAATAGTCGGTCTTCATCTTCAAGCTCTGTGTTTAATGGTGATGTGAGAGTACTTGAATGTTGGTGTCCTGGAATTTGTGTTGCAAGAAAAGCCAACATTATCAAAAACCTCATAAGGCTTTTCTATGTTTGCCCTCTGCAAAGGTTTGTTTAACAATGATTATGTGATGTGTGAATGGTTTGTTTAAGTTCTACTGATTTTGAATTTTCTTTGTACAAGATGATGGTGAAGATTGTGAATTTTTTGTCTGGGTTGATGAAGCTGAAGAACTAGGTTATTTTTAAAAACAATGGAATTGATGCTGGTCATGGAAGAAATGCAAGGTTGATGGAGAATGTTTAGTCCATGGTTAAGCCTAAGGATAGTGGCAGTGAAGAGGTTCGGAAGGCAACGTTGATGTACAAAGTTGATTGTATAGGAAGTGAACTTAGGTTGATTAAGTATTTGATAGGAGTAATTTGTTTGTTTGAGTTGTTTAACATGCTACTGTATTATGCTAAGTTTGTGTCATGTTGTAATGAAAGAGGTTGAAAATGAATGAATGCAACCCTTTTGTCAAAATCATTCCATCAAATTGGTCCTTAAATTGTTTATCTATATATCAAATCGATCCCTACATTAGTGAAAAATACAATCAAACAAGTCCTTGAATTTTTTAAACATATGTTAATGTGATCCTTAGTACGTATATGTGCTGAACAAAGTAAAAAGCAAAGAGACATAATTTGATTGTTCAAAATACCATCATAAGTCATACATTTGATGTTTTTAAACATTAGATAGCCAAAAAAAATATTACATAGCCATAAAGTCATACATTTGATGTTCTTAAACATTACATATCCAAAAAAAAAAAAAAAAAATAAACTCAACTAGGGGCATAATTTAAACAAGTCCAAAAGGCAAAAGCATAATTTAAACAACCATTACTTCTTTGGAAATCTTAGAGTTGGGATAAACTTCCTGAATTGAGGTTGAGTAGAACCGGATTTCCCATAACTTGGATATGATACCCTAATAACTCCAGGAGTTGTTGGATTTTGTGGAGCAGGACCCCTAACTGGTGTTTGCTTAGGCCTCTCAGTTGAAATAACTGGTCCTCTCATGCCATACCTTCTTGTACTCGCTCCCTACAATAAAATCAATCAAATCAGTCCCTAAATTATTACAATTATCAATCAAATAAGTCCCTAAATTATAACAATATCTATCAAATCGATACTTATTTTTTATGAGTTATACCTGTCCAGAAATTACATCAGTTGCAGCAACATTCTCTTGTTGCACCTCAGTATTAACATTCTCAACAACATTCAGTTGTTACTCCATATGTCCTCATACTTCTCATAGACTCTTCCATTGCTCTCTCAAACTCCTCCCTCTCTTCAGATAATAATAACACAATTTCAACCTCATCAGTCTCCATCACATGTTGTGCATATATTTCCATTTCATGCCCATTATCCCTTGCAACTTGCACCATATCCAAAACATGTTTATCAGTTGTCAATAGATTCAAGCAGATATTGAGATCATTTGCAGCAGATTCATACAGTTTCAAGTACCACAATTTAGATATCTTGAAGTAGCTTCTGCAATGTTTCACCATATTCTCAATGTCCCACAAACATAACTCATCAACATCCATTTTTTCCCAACCACAGAATTCACCATGGACATATTGCAGTCTCTGATACTCATCTCGCTCTAAACCTCTACAATGATGCAGGATTAGCGTGATATTGTCTTCCATCCTACGGATTTTGCCAACATTAGCCATAATCATAAGCAAAACAACATCAAAACGCAAATCACAGTTCACTACCATACGAAAGAAACCCTTTTTATAAACTGTTTTAATCAACCAGTAATTCCGTTTATTACTAATCTAATGTTCATCAATTTTAGTAACCAAACATAAAAACATGAATTTTTTTAAGTCTTTAACAAAAAACCCTAAAATGAATAAATCTTAAAAACGCAATCAAAAACACAACACTCACAAAAAAAACAAACAACAAAGCATACATCAAATGAAGTTTAAAGTTGAAACCGAAAATAAAAAAACAGACACAAAAATGGGTGAAAACGAACAGAGAAAAAGAAAAAGAAGAGGAACAACGTTACCTTAACCACGAACAAATTCTTCCTTCAAAAAGTTATCTTTTCTAACGTTGACCGCCGGAGATGATGATGATTTGGGAGAGGTGAAGGTTTTAGCGGGAAGGAGAAAGGTCAAGGATGTGTTTGATGTATTTGAGTGAAATGTGAGGATGGAAGGTATGGCTAATAGAGGGGTAAAATTGGAAAAACAGAAAAAATTGAAAAGTTAAAACTAAATTTTTTAGCTTTTCCATCAAATTGATCCTTGTACACGTGGCTTCCTTGTTGACACATGTACATGACATCATAACATGCAAGACGACATATCAACATCAGTAACGGAGCATTTGAACGGAGGGATGAATTTGATGGACGTTTGTTAAGTTCAAGGACGAAATAGACATTTCGATAAATTGGGGGACGAATTTGGGTGGTCCTTGCAAATTCAAGGAGGAACTTAGGTATTTACTTGTATTGCTGCTAAACTTTTATAATTAAAAAATATATATGATAAACTCGTGTTATTTTTATTCAAACACTCTTACTTTTTTTTTTGTTGTTTAATTATCGTATGAAACATAAATTATAGCATTTGTGATCTAATTTATGGATGACTACTTTTTTTTTTTAACAATCAAAAATGGAACTTATATATTAACAAGGAGGGAGCACCCAAGCACAAGTAGTGCGAAGGAGCTCCCAAATAATTACAAAAGAATAGTGTTAATCAAAGATAGGTAAGTCCCAGACAAGCCAAAGGACTTGACCACCACAAATGGAAACCAAAAACAAATAC
>Ga0228711_1000043_pt1 | contig 85928 bp, 61 predicted proteins | sample MedpolnodulmetaG_2_FD_177996 | JGI IMG/M metagenome (GOLD analysis project Ga0228711, IMG submission 177996) | Root nodule microbial communities from Medicago polymorpha collected in Santa Monica, California, United States - brown nodules | ecosystem: Host-associated > Plants > Roots > Nodule...
GGATTTTGGTAGTTAAATGGGTAATTAGAATAATTTTGGGTGTTGAAATGGTTATTATTGGGATCCATTTCACTAAAAACAAGATTAAAACTTCACTTATTTTGCTAATAGAAAGATAATAATAAGATTAAGATAGTGAAAAACTTGGTTTTTTTTTCTGTGTCCAAATCAAATGAACCAAGTCTCTATTTATAGAGGGAAAAAAATCATGAATTTTGGCCAAAAAAAAATAATTTACAATGAAATAATTGAGTTCAAAATATTAAGATGATAAAAATCCAGACAGCCAATCAGAATACGCCACGTGTCACCCATTATCCACAAAGAATCTTCTCTCTCCACCTCTCCTGCAGCACACTCGCGCTTGTCGGCGCGTGTTGCACACGCGCCATGGTTGGCCAACGGCAAGCTTCCACGTGTCCCTGTGGCAATCGGTTAAACATTGTTGAATGTGTTCAACACTTCTCTCCTCCATGTCATCTCTCAACACCATTCAACATTCCATTTGAGCTTCTTCACATGTTGAATGTTCCATTCAACACAACCATTGGACATGGTCTTAGTGTCTTCCCTATGTAACACATAAGGTATTTCTAATGGGTCTCACTTGCGACACTCCACTTATTCTCTTTTCTACAAGATTAAAGATTTTCTTGGACATTAGTCTTCATAGTCAACCATCCATGCAAGCTAATTAAGTTGCTAATTATTTTTATTTTTTTTTAAAGATAATACACTATTTAACTAAAAATTATAGGTCTATCTTTAGACTTTTATTTGAGACATAACCCTACAAATTTTGATTAATAAATTGAAAAGAAGTTTTACCAAAAAAAAGAAAATGAAAAAAAAATTGAAAAAATTGATAGCCGAATCCAAAAATTTAATCACAAAGAAATAATAAACCCTCTGCCTGCGGTTGCATTACATCGCATAAACCACCGAAGAAAGTAGAGAAGAGGATTAACCTTCACATTCTTTCTTCCTCGTTTCATTTTCCTCCAATGGCTTTCACTTCTTCTTCTCTCACTTCACATTTTCACCCTCTCCCAACCAAAAATCTCTCTAGAATCCCCTTTCAATCTCAACCGTTCTTTTTCCCAAAACTCCACTCAAAAAAACCACTCTTATTCTTATCTTCAGCATCATCAAAATCCTCTTCCAATAACACTAACCCTAATAATCAATCCAAACAAAACGAAGAAATTGTTGAAGTTGAAGTTGAAGAAGAACTTCCATGGATTCAAGAAAAAGCTCTTGACCTTGTTGAATTCACTGGTTCCGTTACACAGGCAATTCCTGGTCCCAGAGTGGGTCCCACTTCATTGCCGTGGATTCTCGCTGTTCCGCTTGGTTATTTAGGTTTTACGTTCGTTATTGCTTTTGTTAAAACGGTTAAGAAGTTTAGTTCTCCCAAAGCGCAACGACGTAAATTGGTTCGTTTCTTGTTCTTATTGTACTTCATTTATTGATTGTGATAGCACTGACACCGACATGACACTGACACATGTGATTATATTCAATTCTTTAATTTCTTTTTAAATTACTACAGTGTCAGTGTTGTGTTCGGTGTTTGTGTTAGTGCTTCGTAGATTGTGATTAAAGGAATGTGTAATGTTTTGTTTGTTTCTTTGTTGCAGGTTGGTAAAAATGCAATGCTGTGTAAGTCCGTGGATGAGTTGTTGCAAAGAGGAAGAGATGAAATTAAGGTTGATGATCTCAAGGCTATTGAGAATAAGGTGAGGTGTATAATTTGACAAATATGTTCAAACAACAATACACTATGAGGGGTAACCTTGGCACAACTGGTAAAGTTGTTGTTATGTGACTGAAAGGTTACGGGTTCAAGTCCTGGAAACAGCAACAGGCTGCATACGATACACCAAATGGTGGGACCCCTTCCCAGACCCTGCGTATGCGGGAGCTTTAGTGCACCGGGTTGCCCTTCTAAACAACAATACACTATGGTCAATGTTTTAAATTTCTGGTTATGCTGTTGTGTAGTAGACCTCTAAATTGTTGTTGCAGACTGCAATATAGAACTATTTGCCTTGCAATCCTTAATATTTGTGAAAAATCTTAGTTAAATGTGGCCCTGTAGTGGGTTCACTTTGTAGTTGCTGCAACAACAAACCCTTAATTTTGCAGGTTTATAATGTAGTCACGGACCTTTTTAAACTTTGAATATGGCATGTGGTCGCTGTTTGTTGTTTAATGATGCACGGCTCCTCATTTTGTTTTGGGGGTTATTTATCACTTGTTAAGTTTGTGACTAATAATTGTAGAGATTAATCATTCCACTAAAATACCATAAATACAGAACTGGTATTGAATAAAATTACCATCATCAATTCATCGTGATAGTATTTTTTGTATTCAAGTCTGATTCTCATATATTGCATCGTTTGCTTGTCTAACCTTCGGTGAAATTCTTGTTGTTAATGTGTAGATTTTTTGTTTTCTAATCATGTGTTTTTCAGTTCAACTGTTTCTTTAGTGCAATTGAGTAGATAATTATGTAGTCACCTTTGTGGCTTATTAGTAATGCCATCTGTCTAGATCAAAAAATAGTTCTTAGCTTTCTTTTTACGGGCTGGGAAAATCTCATTGAAAATTATGTTTCTGTTTGCTAGCTTACTATACTTTTGTCTTCCTGTGCAAATGTGGCCATCTGATTTTAAGTAACAACTGCAAATTCATATCCAGACAGGTTTTGGTTTGGAAGAAATTTTGCGCAAATATATCCGATATGCTCTGAATGAGAAACCATTCAACCCTGATGTTGTAGCTGATTTAATTCAACTAAGGAGAGCTTCGTCGTTAAGTGACTCACAAGCTGCTGAGATTCTAAATGAAATTTCACGAAGAATTGTGCGAGACAAAGGTAATGTCTTCTTAATACTGGACACAGTTTTCATTTGAGGAATCCTTGTGCGTGGAAGTTTATTTTGGCTTAGGCTGTGTGGAAAAGTATTCTGATGAACTGTAGTGATTCGCGAGCATAATTATTTTTCTCTGGCTTGCTCTTTATATTGACAAAGGTTTAATATCTGGGTCCATGATGTCAAATTCAAATGGTCTTGTTTTTTATGAAATTGTGACATATAGCTTTAAACTAATGACTCTACAAATTACCCAAACAATTCACCACCATTACTCCACTAGCCCACCCAACCCTAATGGTTCAAATCAAATGGTTTAAAATACAGGAAATTCAATGAAAAGTCCTATTCATTAGTACCTTCGAGGCAAAAGTAGTTCCTTTGGGTAACATTGAAGGGTCTTGGTCATTTATGCCATTGTTTGGTTTTTTTACCTGTCAAGCATGTCAAATAGATCACCAAACACTTAGGGCCTGTTTGATTTAGTTTTTAAAAACTGTTTTGTAGTTTTTTAAAATTAAAAACTTTAAAACTTGTTTGGATGTATGATTTTGTAAAACTGTTTTTAAAAACTATTTTCCTTTTTGCTGTTTTTAAAAGTAAAAAACCAAAACAGCAAATATGGGTTATGCTTTTCAGTTTCTGAAACTCCAAAATTAGAAAAACGCAGAGAATTTGCCATTTTGTCATTAATGGCAAAAATGTAATATAAATCAACCTTGACGTTTCTAAAAAATACACAGGATTGGCGAACAAGTTTTTTAGTTTTTCATCTTTAAAACAATTTTTAAATCTAAGATTGCGAAACAGATTTTTTTAATTCTTTTTTCTTGAAAATAGTGTTTAAAAATTGATTTGCAAAAGAGTAATTAAAAACTAAAAAGCAAAACTAAATCAAACAGGCCCTTATTCATCACTTTTGATTGGCCATTGGATTTTAGATGATAAATCAAACTGAATTTGTTTGTTTGTTTTTGATATATAAGGTTGGCTTGGTGGTTGGGGTGGAGGAATTAAGAAGTGGAGTGATTAGGAGGGAGAGGGTTCAATCCCCCCACCCCATTGTAATACTAACTATACTAGCATATGCCATTAAAATAAAACAGAATTTGTTTGATACCATCTAAGTGAAACAACTTAGTCGAGCATGTCACCTTGCCAAAGTCCAAGGTTATTGATGCTGAAAAACCATGCAACTGAACCCATTCCTCCTCTTTGAGAAAAGCCTCTGCTAGATCCGTAGTGATAAAAGAACGAGATATATAAATAATGTAGGGATATTTTGTTAGTGATTCAACCACCAGCAGAGTTGTATCTTTACCATTTTTGTTACGTACGAAAGAAATCTATTAAGATCCCACAATATGTTGGTCGGAATTGCTAAAGGCTGTAGAATCCCTGCAAGGATAGTCTCTGATATATATTTACCTGACCAATGTCATGTTTCATCCCTTCCCAGTAAATCAACCCATACATCCTTATGTTTGTAGGTTTGGGAAAAATTGAATAACCACCAATAGTGGCAGTAATAATGAATTTGGATAAGATAGCAGTGGAGAAAAAAGGAATTTGGATAAAATAGAAGGGATTTTTAGTCGAATTTGTCGGTACTATGCTGTGCTATTGATAATATGCGTGAAATTTTAACTATGTATGAACAATAATGTTTCTCAGTTGGTAGCATATTTGGGTTGTATACTCTGGTTTACCGTTACTATTAAGCTGTTTCAAAGCTAACACGCATGTAAATAATAGCAAGTTACTTGTAATCAAAAAGGACCGATACATAATCACGGAACATGAGAAACTAATTTAGTCCATGAAATCATTTTTTTCTGCTGATATCTAGTTAAATGAAGAAGTTCGGACATTATTCCTTCTATTCTCTGACATCAATTTTATTTCAATGATTTTTAGGGCCTATTGTAATGAATAAATCAGGTTATACTGAAAAGGGTTTCAAGAGAAAACTAGCTGTTCAGGCCCTCTTCGGAAAGGTCTTCTATCTATCTGAGGTAGGTCGCCCTAAAAAAGTTTATTTAACACAATTCTTTTTGTCTTTCATTCTGTATGTAAAATACAATGTCAGTAATTATGTGTAGTGCTCAGAACCATCTGATATGATAATCTTAAATGTGGTTTCCGGATTTGCTCAACAATTATTATGGGCCAATAATACTGAAATTGTTTTAGGTAGATGTGGAATGCCTGATAATATACCATACCACTAGTCCTATTGCTTTAATGTCTTGAATCCATCATACAAAATGAAGAAAAAATAGGGAGAGATGTAAACCATAGAGTTCAAGTGAGGTGGATGAAACATAATAATACTTCAGTGTAATTTGTGATACAAAAAGACCACACACAAGCTTAACATTAATCGTTTACTGCACAATTATAAGACCTATACTGCTGTGAGAGATTTAATGCTAACCAGTAGAGAGTCACAAGGCAGAGCCCTATGTTAGTCAAATAGGCAGCGACCGGTTTCTTAGTGAAACTCATCAAGGTGAGGTGGGCTAGCTTCTCTGTTGTCAATAGCGGCCGCTACCGGCGCTATCGCGGTGCGGAGTGGCCAAAACTGGCAAAAAGCGATGCAGCGCTACAAAGCGGAGCGTTTGGAAAAAGCGGGCGCTGTTGGTGAAGCGGAGCGGGTCGATAGCATGTCAAAGCGGGCACAATTTTGGTTATCTGTAAAATACTGGAATGCCCTTAACTTAAAACCGTTTGGAAGGTTAATTTAGTAATTTTTGAAACCCTAAAATCACTCTTCTCCCATCAGTAGCAACACACAGCCGCAAAATACAACCTCTTCATTGTACGTACAACAACACAAAAGCAACCTCTTCATCCCTTCATTTTTGTTCTCCTCTCTTCATTTCTGAAACAGAGATGAAGAGGTTACTTCATCTTAAGAAATGAAGAGGGTTCTTTTGCAGAGAGAACAGAGATGAAGAGCTTGCTTTGTGTTGTTGTACGTACAATGAAGAGGTTGTGTTTTGGGGCTGTGTGTTGCTTCTGATGGGAGAATAGTGATTTTTGGGTTTCAAATATTACTAAATTAACCCTGTTTTAAGTGAAGGGCATTCCAGTATTTTACACAGGGATAGCTTATAGCTATTCTATCACTCAGGGATCCAGAATGGAGCAACCGAGGGTGACGCGGAAGCCACCCGGGTGGGGTAAGATATGATATCAAGCGGCCTCATGCAGGTAACCAAACCAGCGTAGGAAGCTTATCTATTTAGATAATAGGCTTCCATATGGAAAACTTTTTTTTATAGGATATCTACAGTTAGACTCATCCAATGGTGGAAGATCTTCGGCTACTAAAGTCAATGTGTAATAAGTTTAATTTAGTAACTATCTGTAACCCGTATCACTCACTAGATCAGGTTACCTTAGGATCATACCATCCTTTCATAGACAACAAATTTATATATAAAAGGGACGAGCTTTGTAGGAGTTGGGCGAAATGCATTATTATGATTGTTGAGAAGGCCACAAGTCGAAATACAATTGGGAATGATTTTTTGAGAGAAATTTCGGATAGCACCTATTATGGAAAAGAAGGTAGAGTATCCCGTCTTTGGTGGTTTGGACATGTTGGAAATTCTGCCTTAAATACAGTCCACCCCTAGCCGCCTAATGGTGGTGTTTGGGTTGCCTTCATTGCAGCCTCCAACACCTTCATTGTGTTGGGTGTAAGGGGGTGAATTTTGTCGAGCATTGTCTTGATATACGGCTTAAGTAGTGCATATAAAAGCTTGGGCTAGCCTCACCTTACAAATTGGTTTTTTAGGCCCAATTCATGTTTTAAGAGGACATGTGCGAAGAAGACCTGTACAGGTGACAATGAAGATGGTAGATAAGATAAAAAAATAATTCAATTGTTAGTGATAGTTATAAGGATTGACCTCATAAAAATATGGTTCAAATCACCATGAACTATTTGGATTTAAATGATATCATTAGACATGATTCGTAATAGGACATGATGATGTCTTTTGATCCATATAGCTCATGCCACTTAAAAGGTATATTTTATGGTTGTTGCAATGTTTATTTTGGGGAAATGCTCAAAAGATCACACTTCGTTCTGGATAGGAGTGGTTCTATCTTCTGGTTTTAGGAAGAAGCCTTTTTATTAACTCTTGGGTACATGTATTAACCTTTTATATTAATAATTTAGTTGCTTGCTGCTCTGAAATTTTCTGATTCTTTATATTTTTTTAGGCAAAAGGTTGATGTCTATTCTTGTTATTGTGTCTGTTATGTTTTATTGTATGAGTTGATTATAATTTCTACTGTTATTCTGATTCCAGCTGCCAGAGTTCTGTTCAAAAGATAGCTCCTTAGTTGTCAAGGAAATCTTCGGGGTTACAGAGTATGCTCTCTATTAGTTTTTATTGTTGTTTTGCTTCATACTAGTTAAATTGACTGGGAAAAAAGTGAAAAGAATCAACGCTTAACATTTTACTTCTACTATTGCTTCCTCTCTTTGAAGTTTCTTAAAGAACTTGATATCTCTATCAGCAATCTCATATAAATATGGATCTCGTTAAAGATAGATATAAGATACTATGAATGTACATCATGCCAGCAATCCATTTTAACTTTTTTATCAATAGTACTGTCTCTGTTGTCAGAATACTATAGTAGCATGCTCAGATAGAAATGTTTCTTTGTTTTCTTTTTCCTCAGTGATGATGCTGAGCAACTCAGAATACACACAACTTCTGAAGCTGGCAACCTAGATTCGCTTGAGAAGATGGCTGATATTTCAGATTCAGAAGATTCTAGTGAGGCTTCATGATGCTTGGTGCAAAGTATAGACTGTTTTGAATTCAAAAAGGTTGAGGAAGTGCTTCTGCAAACAATCTTCTCATGACTTGGTTCTGCCAATTCGACATTACCATCATCTCAAATCCAAAATATGGAAGTAAAACAATTCCAATGTGTAGCGCAGGGTTTTTTTCTTCATTTCTTTATGGTACAACTTGCGTACTCCAGCTTTCTCTTGGATTAAATTTTGTTCTTGACATTTTCTCTAGTGTCCCATAGGCCAGTCTTTAGCAGCATTGATGGTACTGTAGAGAAATTGAATTTACAAGTGCTGTAGAGACACATTTTGGTATAGTTATAGAAGGATATTATGTGTGTTCGTTTGGCATATCACTTTAATAACAGGAGGCATTTTCTCCCCATTTTAAATTCAATTGTTATGTTTGGGCTGTGATTTAGCTATCTCAGTTTCTTTTGGAAACAAATTTGCCCACCCCACACATTTTCAAAAATCTCTGAAAGACAAGTCAAAACTGTATTTTTGTTCAAAAGTACACATTGGAACGTTAGATACTAAATTGCAAATGATTGACGTGAGGAGGGTGAAAACTGATTTGCGGGCTTCTGGGTTAATGACTAACCATTCTTTCAAGGGTTATTTATCCCTTGATTTTCTCCCTAACATTGCAGATACCTTTGATTTGGCTCCTTCAATAACTCAGTCACTAAATAATGCTGAGGTGGACATAATCTTGCCAACAAAGGACCTTGATTTTCTCCCTAAAATTACAAAACTTCAATAGACTCTTCAATTCTTTGTCAAAAAAATAGACTCTTCGATTCAATATTCTTGAAATCAAATGGCTTAAACAAAACAAACAAATACGAACTTGTTCAAATAGATTTCGTAAATAAAGACGGATTATATAGAATCTAACACTTGTACAACATTCAAAGAAAAAAACAAATACGCGAGTTATCATTATCAATTTATCCACAACTATTACAAGATTATTATTGATACCTACAGGGATAAATAAAAAATAACAACCTTAGATCTGAACTGATATTCCCCTGGGCAAAGACTAAACTCAGCATTTGCACATATCTGCATGGATCACATCACAATATAGGGAGACTTCAATTGACGTCAATCTCAGACGGAAATTGAAACTTCAAAAAGGAACATTTTCTTCATAAAATTTATAAATAATTTCCTCTTTTGAATATTTAACCTTCAAAGCGGAACATTTAGCATAACCCTTATAGTTTTAGTTCCCCCATTTTCACTTATGAAATTCGTCCTCCAATTTTAAAATCATTTAGTTTTAGTCTTTCTATCTTGTTTTGTGTACTTAAAAATGACGATTTGACATAAGTAGAGTTATCAATGTTAATGAAATTACAAGAAAACTCATTAAAAACTTCAATTTCAACTTAAGTTTTATCCCTTCATTGAGAGAATCAAAACTTGAGTAATTTTAAAGTAAAAAGATTAATTTCACATATGAGTGAAAACATTGGGATCAAAATTGTAATTAAATGATTAAATAAATAAATAAATAAAAAAGAAATTGAATGTAAAAATGTGTCTCAAACAAAGAAATGAAGTGATGAACTAACGTTGTTGGTTGGTGTTGATTCTACTGACTAACAACATAAGATGTCTTTACTGTCGCAAATTGGATTTGCACAATTCACTCCACCACCTTCTACTTCCAACACGCGTTTGCGTCACAACCCTTCTTCTTCAATGTCTTCTTGGACACCATTGAAGGATACTGATAATAAAAAATCAAAGAAAGTGTGGATATGGACAGAGAACAAGCAGGTTATGACTGCAGCTGTTGAAAGGGGATGGAATACTTTCATTTTCTCATCTAACCTTCCTCATCTTGCCAATGATTGGTCATGTATTTTACTTACACTTCTCTCTAATCTTTTTCAAATCAAATTGTTTTATTGTTCTATTATTACACTTGTTTTGTTTTTTCCATTTTGATATATTGCGTTTGCAAATGGTCGGTTGGTCATGTATTTCTACTTAGTGTTGGAAATTCTGCCTTCATTGTGGTCCGCCCCTAGCCTCCTTATTTGCGACATTTGAGTTGCCTTCATTGCAGTCTCCAACACCATCATTGTGTTGGGTGGATTAAGTCTCGCATTCCTTAGAGATATGATGTATATTGCTTGGACAATTCTCACCTTAGAATCTGGTTTTGTAAGGTTGAGTTAGGCTCAACCCAAATTCTAAAATGATATAAGAGCCTATCCTAGACCTCTTGTTGGGCTTCCCGTATTTTACACGCTTTAGGCTCATTAGTCCTGAGCGTGAGGGGGTGTGTTGTTGCCTTCAACACCTTCATTGTGTTGGGTGTGAAGGGGTGGATCCCACATTGCCTGCAGACATGTCCTATGTAGTCTTTGTATGTTTGGACAACCCTCGGCTTACAAGCCATTTTTGTAAGGTTGCGTTAGGCTTAACCCAATTTCTAATAGTAACTTTTAACCCTTTCATTATATTTCCAAACAAACTGTATTAGTATTACCTTTTTGTGTTTAAATTTCATCCATTATATTGACAAAACATTCAAAAGGTTACATTTTTTTTGGTAGGAAACCAATTTAATTAGGGCCTTTGGCACTCTAGTGGCTCCACATAGTTTTCCCACAAATTTCTATCTTTTCGATTGACTATGAAACTAATCGTTGCTCGGGTGCTTAGCTAGCAGCTTAAAGTTTTCACTCCTCCCCAAGAGTGTGTTATGCGGAGACCAAACATTGGTTCTCCTTCATAAGCTCAGCACTGCTTAACTTGCTAAGCCACACCCACCCCCATTGGATGTTGTCAAAGAAATATGTAGTATAACAAAGTGAATCACTAATTTATTTAGTCTTTAAAATTTTTGGAGGGGAGGAACAATCTGGTTATGAAATTAACCAAATTCTTAAATGGTTTGTGAAATTGAAAGTCTTCAATTACATTAGTCTTGGTCATGTATGACAATTTTATTACTCCAAAACAAACTTTATTTAATTTTTTCGTAAACAAATCGAAGAAAATTTTATTAGAATTGCCCTGTTGTTTTCATTTTATTCTTTTCTTAGTACAACTTTGATCCAATGTGTTTGAATGAAATTCAAAAGGATAGATAGTTTGGTGATAGAAAAATGCCTGGGTTAATTTGTTGATACATGATTGGAAATAAGTTAATAGAAAATGTTTTGCACATTTAGTTTTTTAGTGATGAGCAAAATGGAGCTTGAGTTATGTTGGTGATAAAAGTGGGCAAGTACATTTTAAATGATTTCCATTTTTTGATATTATTAATTTATTACACAGTTAATTTAATGATATTTGGAATTTTGGCCATGATGGAGTACAGCCATTGCAGTCATATGTCCTCTTTTTGCTAGTGAGACAGAGATTTTGGATGCAGAAAATAAAAAGGTAGCCACGATTTTTGACGTTTCAACACCGGAGGAACTAGAACGACTTAGACCTGAGGATGAGCAAGCAGAAAACATTGTAGTTAATTTACTAGATTGGCAGGTATGTTTCAGACTGCTGTGAGAATCATTTAGAGTCGTTTCCAGTATGAAGAAGTGTCTCAAACAGTCTGTACGATGGACCAATGCTTGAAAGTCATTTGAAACTCTAATAATGTGCCGCATTTCGTAATTAAAGTTTCTGATATTGTTTGTCCTCACAACTGAAACATCAACCCAATCAGCACCGTTTCGGAAAATAACAAGGAAAATGAATATTAGTGCCTCAAAACTTACCTTATATAAGTTTTTCTTGTTTTTGCCGAATCAACATTAACCAAGTCATTTTCTCACCTGTAAGGATGTGGTGGACCCTGGACTTCTGCTTAAAGGTGGTGAGGTCGGTTGTTGTCAAAGTTTTGAGTGATTTTCAAGTATCGGTCCACCGTAGACCACATGTGACACTTCCCCAGCCCAGCATTTGCCACCTTTAAGGACTAGCTAATGGCACACCTGTCATCCATTGATTATTCTGTGTCTAGATAATAAATTATGCTATTTAATGATATAAATTGCATGAATGTTTGAGAATAGTGAAAAATTCTTTTGAAATTTAATGATTATCTCAAAGTCAAGAATTTCTTTTCATACTGTTATGCATAGTTTATTATTATCAATTTTCTGAGGAAAGATGAGATCAACTTACTTTCTACTTGAAGAAATGTGGTTGTTTATATTTGCTGGAAAAAAAAAGTAACCTGTTCCATTTATCAATTTCAATAATGTATAAAATGTTAACTTTCTTTGTATACAATTGCTCACTCAGGTAATTCCTGCAGAAAATATAATTGCTGCATTCCAAAGCAGCCAAAAGACTGTGTTTGCCATCTCTGATAATGCATCCGAAGCTCAGACATTTCTTGAGGTATATAAATATGAGTAGGGGTGTAACGGATGGGTTTGGTTAAATATTGTATCCAGTTTTAACTCTCCTTACAGTTGCAACCTTTGAATTTTGTAGGCACTTGAACATGGTTTAGATGGCATAGTTTTGAAAGTAGAAGATGTTGAGCCTATGCTTGAGCTAAAGGTAATTCGCCCTCCATTTGAAGCTTCTTGAGTAATGAGGCTCGACCTCTTACTTTCAGTGTTAAATCTTTCAGGAATATTTTGACCGAAGAACAGAAGAAAGCAATGTATTGAACTTGACCAAAGCCACTGTGACACAAATTCAAGTGGCTGGAATGGGGGATCGTGTTTGTGTCGATCTCTGCAGTCTTATGAGACCTGGTGAAGGACTTCTCGTATGTATTCATTTTGAAGGCCGTTGTTTAATTTAGTGAAGCTGCCATTCTTAACAGTCAAAAACTTTCTTTAGGTTGGATCTTTTGCTAGAGGATTATTTCTTGTTCATTCTGAATGCTTGGAGTCAAATTATATTGCAAGCAGACCTTTTCGGGTGAATGCGGTGAGTTTTGTCTTCAAGTCTCTGGCTCAAACTTAAAAAAACTTATTCAAGAAAAAGTGTGTGTTGATGAGTGTAGTTCGCATCTTCAATATGACTTATTTGAGTTTATCTACTTACATAGCACCTATGACATAAGTTGTTTTCAGCTTATTTCCATTAAGTCTCCAGGATATCTTATGAAAATAGCTTATAGCTAATGTAACTTTATTTTATCTTTTGTTATAGAGATAGTTTATGTATAAGCACTTATATGATAAGCGCTTAATTAATCAGTTTAACCAAACTAGTCTTTCATGGCTCAGATTTTTGTTTAGTCCACTCTCTCGACTTCCTTAGAAGATGAATGTTTGATGTTATGGAATTTCTGCCGGTTACTTGTAATAACAGGGACCAGTTCACGCCTACATTGCTGTTCCAGGCGGTAGAACATCCTACCTGTCAGAATTAAAATCAGGAAAAGAAGTGATTGTGGTTGATCAACAGGGTCGGCAAAGAATTGCAATTGTTGGCCGTGTAAAGATAGAAAGTAGACCACTAATCCTTGTGGAGGCAAAGGTTTGTGTATGCATTAGTTATTGGAAAATATTTCAAATGACATCCATCTCATATTAAGTATCCTTTTTAGAATTTGTTTTTTTTGTCTCCTTACACTTTCCTTCTAGAACACATAAGAAACATTAATTATCCTTTCTTCACTAATACCCTTCTCAATCCACCTAATTAATCAACTCACCATTGTTACTCCCACTTTGAACAAATCACTATTGGAAAAAAATTGATTTGTCAAGTGTTACTCCCACTGTCTCATTATTTATAATTTTAGAATACTAATAATACATATCAATTATATTTTTCTGCTAATACCCTTATTAGTTGTATGTCAAGATACCTAACTATCCATCTTACGTTGTCGTCAAATAGCGGCGCTATGATGTAGCGGAATTTGAAAAGCGCTGTTGTTCCTCGTTAGTACAAAGTGTTGTCAAATAGTATAAATGGAAGAGCTATAGCATTGTAGCGTAGCAGAATTTGATCAAACCGCTATTATTTTCTGTGATTCACGATTGATACCATTGTCATTAGCTGCTTTGTTAACAAGAGTACTTAAGTTTATTTTGTCATAAAAATGAATACACTCAATAATTTTCTTAAGTGTGCATAATCTTAAAAGACAATTAATACGAGAGGGAGATAGTAGTAATTAGATTTTAGAAATGTTAATGGAGAAGTTGAATCCATAATCCCTTATCTATCTAACCCTTATGTTCCTACCTTCAAAAACCAAACTTCCTTATCACTCCTAATTAGTGGAAAAGTATTTCCTCATGATTTTTACACCGTTTATGAATTTGTTGACAACTCATGATCTATATTTCCATATTTCCTTATTTTCACTCTATCATCATGAGGTGACTTACTCTAATGTGATGGTGGTTCTGCAGTCCATATTTTTTTCCATATGTTCCATCTATTTCTAGTTGTGTTTAGCAATATTTTCATATTGTGGCAACAAAGAACAAAAGATTCATTTCATATTTTTTTAACAAGTCAGTTTATTGTTATTTCAATTTTAATATTTATGTTTGCTGTTATCGATGCTAAACTCTGATTTCGTCATATTAATTGTCATTTCAGACAGACTCAGACAATCAAACAATCAGCATACTTTTGCAAAATGCAGAGACAGTTGCTTTAGTTTGTCCCGAACAAGGTAATTCAATTTGTTTCTTTATTTTCCGTTAGTTTCTTCAATTTGACCAAGTGTTGTCCATTTCACTATTCAGGAAATAAACTGCTAAAAACGGCTTTTCCAGTGACATCACTAAAAGTTGGAGATGAAGTTCTATTGAGAGTACAAGGAGGGGCTCGACATACCGGAATAGAGATTCAAGAATTTATAGTTGAGAAATGAAAAAGTAGTAATAATAATAATGTATATTCAAAATGTAATTTTCATTCAATCTTTGTGTCCTGATCTTCTCCTTTGCAGCTTTGATGCTAGACTGGTTTATGATTTTTTTCGCTAGAGGAAAGGAGCAGCTTATATTTGGCAACCAAAGATATCAGACAAAGTCTTTGCATTATTTTCATTTCAATTTTGTATGTTTTTATTTAGCTCCTCTTTCTTTTAAGAATTGTGTAAAGTGAGCCCTCCACTTGGCAAAAAATGTTTTACTTTAGGAAAATAAATTTCATGATATATATGTAAATAGATATAATGGAGATGGTAGAGAAGAATTCCAAATTTTTCTTAATCTTTTTCTTCTTGAGTCTGTGCCCTATTCAGAAACGATCGCAATACTAATATTGGTGCTTTCATAAGAAAATTAACTTCCTAGAAAGGGTTACCTATGAAGAGTTCTTAGTGGTGGTGGATTTTGACCAGAAAAGCTGAGTGAAATTTTGTGGAGTGAAAGTGATCGAGGACATTGGCATTTAAACATGGTGCACTGTTAGGAGTCCCATCTCGGAGAGTGTCATCTAACATGTGAGACTTATAATAATAAGTGTAGAGATTCTCTCACCTTCTTTTGGTCAAGGAGATTCTCTAATCATATTCATATTTTCTCAAATCAAACAATCGATTAGATTTTCAAGATAGTTATTTCATGCACTCAAAAACAAGAGTTAAAGACATAACAGGAAAACCAATTAAGAAACTGAAACAATTCATAGCATTGAGTCTTGGAATAAAAAAAGACCAGTATGAAGCAATTAAAATTCCATAAGCCTAAAAATGTGTCCTATGATCCATAATTTACACATATTGGCTCGGAAACCAAAAGAGAATCCCTTTTTAACTTTCAAATGAGAAACTCAAATTTTATATATTTCAATTGATGATGATACATGAAGGAAGTGATCTTATTTATAGCAATCCTAGATGTTAGATTGTAGTTGAAATAGTAATAATAATTAATACATCAATGAAAACACAATCTAGTAAAAATAGATATCGTCAATCCTAGCATTTCATTTGATTACAAACACAAAAATATAATTAATAATATTAATTAAATAATACAATTTTTAAATAATTATATGATACTTTTTTGTGTATGGGTGACCAAAGTGAAGTGTCTAAATCTTCAAATCAATCCAAAAATTATTCGTATACCAGTTAGTTGTAGCTCAAACTAATTTTCACCTATATAAGCTATCAGTTAACTATCCGCTATTTTTATCACACAAAGCCATAAGGGACGCGAGAGTACTATGTCTATCTCCCTCTATTATTTCAAAATTGGTTTGAATTTGGCGTTATATTGTTGAAGAGTGAGAACAAAATAAACAAAAACAGGGAACATCATGATTTCACATATCATCATCATCACCAATGAATTCACCCTTAATTAGAACACTCTCAAACACAACACAACAATTCCAACAACTACTCTCACAATGCACCACACTAACCCACCTTCAACAAACCCACACTTTCATCCTCAAACACGCTCTCTTCCAAAACGACATCAACCTCTCCCGTTTCATTCACAGAACCGCTTCCCTCAATTTCCCAACATACTCCTACTCCATCTTCACCTTCAATCACAACCGTCCATTTCCCATCTTTGTCTACAACAACATCATCTACGCTCTTTCCTCATCAAACCCTAAACTCGCTGTTTCGATATTCAGCTCCGTTCGTAAAGTCGGACTCTCGTTTGATTCTTACTCTTTGCCTTATGTTTTGAAATCTGTTGTTTGTTTAAATGATGTTGGTTTGGGGAAACAAATTCATTGTGTTGGTGTTGTTACTGGTTTGGATAAGAATGTGAATGTTGTTAGTTCCTTGATTCAAATGTATTCTTGTTGTGGTGGTGAGAATGATGTTTGTTCTGCAAGGAAAGTGTTTGATTGGTTTGGAGGAAATGGTTGTGTTTGGAATGCTATGATTGTTGCTTATGTTAAAGTTGGTGATGTTTGTAATGCAAGGAAGCTGTTTGATTCTATGTCTGAAAGAGATAACGATGTTTTTACATGGACCGCGATGATTTCGGGTTACACCCAGGTAATGTTTTAAGGGAATAGGAAATGGATTCCGTATAGTTGGGATATTTTGCATTCGCGCAATTGGTGCATTGGGCGGAGTATTTTATATCCGAAATAACGAGCTTGGAATTTTGACCGTTTAATAATATGATTCAATGGTCATTGATGTGTTGACTTTGTAAATGCAGAGTCTCCCGTGTACATGGAATTCATGTTCCAACATATTTTGTGGACCCAAATTCCTTATTGTCAGGAAAAGTACACATTCGTACCGTCAAGGAATCTTGACCGTTAGATGAATATAAGATGACTTGTATTTTGACTTCATCAAATTGATTTAAGATGCATTTTGGAATTTGAAACGTCTGATTTTTATCTAACGGCGGCTGAGATCCACAACTGTGTGAGTGCATGACTAGATAGAATCTAAATCTTGAACTGTCTTAAACTAATGTGTGAAGAAGAGTTTAATGGATATACACTGGCAGTGTAAATTAGTTTTATACTGGCATCCAGTTATTTTCGTGGCATTCACTTAATTTAAAATTTAAAATACAGTTACAGAAGTGAGGTGGTGTGGTAAAAGAGTGAATTTTTATTGGATGTGAAACATTGAATAGAATCATATATTTAGTTTTGTATTGTTCTAATATGTTTACCAAATGTCTATGCAGGCTCATAATCCCAATGAGGCAATTAAGCTCTTCCGTAGAATGCAGCTTGAGAATGTAAAGCCAGATGAAATTGCCATTTTGGCTGTGCTATCTGCATGTGCTGATTTGGGTGCTCTACACTTGGGAGAGTGGATTCACAACTACATTGAAAAACACAAATTGAGCAAGATTGTTCCTCTTTACAACTCACTCATAGACATGTATGCCAAATCGGGAAACATAAGGAAAGCACTAGAATTATTTGAGAATATGAAGCATAAAACAATTATAACATGGACAACAATGATCGCCGGGCTTGCTTTACATGGTCTAGGAGAAGAAGCCCTTCGTGTATTTTCCTGCATGGAGAAAGAGGGTCGAGTGAAGCCAAATGAAGTCACCTTTATCGCCATCCTTTCTGCTTGTAGCCATGTTGGGTTGGTTGAACTAGGCCGCGATTATTTCACATCTATGAGGTCTAGATATGGAATCGAACCTAAAATTGAGCATTATGGCTGCATGATTGATTTGCTTGGGCGTGCTGGCCATCTTCAAGAAGCAAAAGAACTGGTTTTGCGGATGCCCTTTGAAGCAAATGCAGCTATATGGGGATCACTTCTTGCTGCCTCTACTAGGTGTGGTGATGCTGAGCTAGCCGAGGAAGCTTTGCGTCATCTCACAGTGTTGGAGCCTGGCCATTGCGGAAATTATTCACTCTTGTCCAATACCTATGCTTCACTTGGTAGATGGAGTGAATCTCGGATGGTAAGGAAGGTTATGCGGGATGCAGGTGTGGAAAAGGTGCCAGGTGTCAGTTTTATTGAGGTGAACAACATAGTATATGAATTCATTGCTGGAGACAAATTAAGCATCTACTTTGTTGACATATATGATGTCTTGCATAGCTTAGATGGGCAAATAAAGATAGAGATCTGCTAGATGTTTATGGGATTTAGTTTACGTTGAGATATTGAAAAGTTGTGACTGTTTTGTTTTATCTTCACTATTTATTGTATTGATTAATCTTCCCTATTAATTGGGTATTAACTAGGAGACTCCTGCCTATATAAATGTACATTCCCCCCTCATAATATAAGATAGTAAACATATTTTCAGTCTTAAAGAGTTTTCTTGATTGCTGTCGGGGAATTCGAAGTCACCTGACCAGCTCATGAAGTTCACATATTGAATTTGCTTTTAAGATCTGAGTTTTCGAGTTTAAGATAGGCGGATTCATCTTATATTTGATTGATGGGTTCCGGTTTGTGTGACTGTGTGGATTCCTTACTAGAGTTTTGTAATACCATTTTGTCCCCTTACATATCCCAGCTCTTTTTAAAAAGCTGAGTTTGTTGATTTCTTGAATATACCTGAAAATATACATCTCTCCATCCTGATACTGGCATTTCCTTAACTGTGTGTATCAGGTATTAATTTATGGTCTTTTATCATCACTCAATTCATTCTAATATTATTGTTTTTATCATGTATTACAGTTTACAAGATTTTCTGTGACTTTTGTAAGTGGTTACGTGACCTTCAAGTAACCCCTAACGCGCATATTGCAATTTTGAAAATAAACTTCTTTTAGCTCTTGACCCTCCCACTTCCTCATTTGACATGTCCTGTATTATGAATTTCTTTTACCATTGAATCTAAGGCACAATCATAGATAAAAGAAAATCAAAAGCAATCCATCAATCGTCAAGACCATGAAGACATAGGGTATCTCAAACCTGCTTTATTTTCTTTAGTATTGCTTGAACTGTTCTACCTTAGTAACACCTTTTGAACTACCTACTAATGAAAGTGGAACTAAAGGCGACGAAACAGGTGCTTCCTCAGATGATTTATTGAGAAACTTGGTAGAACTTGAAATTCCCTGAAATATAATTATGCCACTAATAAAATACAAAACATGAAATTAAGAGGATATTTTCAGTAGCGAATAAATCTTTACTGATATATAATAATTTTAACAGAACCTCAGTGTGCCCCAAGACTGAGATTTTGTTAGCTGAAAGATAAATATGAACAAGAAAACGGTATGATCATAAAGTCCAAGAAAACAGGTTGACACGGTCGACAATGGCAATGTAATCTAAGCAAAACCAAAATGGCAACTCTTTAGAAATCATTTTCTGTGTTCACTTTCAATTACAAAACTTTCACCTTGTTTCCTGCCTTAAAAGATTTGTACATGAAAATAGAGAAAATAACAGTGGTTAAACTAATTGGGTTATTGTGCTACATACCACACAACTGACAATGAACGCAGAAAGATCAAATCAATTTTGGTATACATGAGAATATAAATATGCCCAGATTCCAACTAACCTAAGCACCAAAGTTCTAAACCAATCAGTGTTGTTAATCACAGATCGTTGAAAATAGCATTTTGTTCATATTCCGCTACGTTACAGTGCTATATCACAAGTATGGACGCATTTTTTACTAAATTGTGTACCATAGAGCCGCACACAATTTGACATAACTTTGTAATAAATTGCGGAACAATGGATATTTGTTAAAATTCATGTAAGCTTATTTGACGGCAGCAAAACTAACACATTGATGATGATGGTGGTGGTGCAATTGAAACACGATCTTACCTGATAAAAAGGCCTTGAGACCATTGCCTCTTTAACTGACCTACAATATCAGAAAAAGGTTTGTCCCAATAAACCCTTACAAACTTGAGTAACACGTGACTAGAAACCTAATAAAAATAATGATATGGCAACAGAAAAACAAAATTAACCTTGTGAAAGAGAAGAGCGAGAGCGATAAGTTACAAAAAAGGAAAACCATCTTTCCAACCAACAATGTGTGAGAAGGAATTGTGTCAAACAGACCAGGAAGGCTTGTTTGTGGATCTATTTTACTATACATATCAGATTTACTATCTTTTCTCTACATGATTTCTAATTGTTGTATGCACACCATCAGAAAATAATAGCAGCAAGTAAGCCTACGATGATGGCCTGCATGAGTTTATGGCTAGATGGATTGGTAACAAATTTCTTACTTACTTTGACTGACATACATACAGGCGAGACCAGTTTTACTTCGTTTATGAGAGAGTTAGACGTAAATATGACTCATTTTTATTTAAGGGATCTCATTAGGCTATCATTGTGTATGTGTCTCTTATAAATGGACAATAAATAGAGCAACCTCAAGCATGATATATTAAATTAATTGCGACCTGATATATGTTCATTTGCAGCTTGATCTAACCATGTTATGTTCTCTACTTAGGTTTATTTTCAACTGGACAATTTAAGCCGCACTGCTAAGTGTTCTTAGCACTGCATGGACCTTTTGGATACTTCGTTTTCAGGATGAAAATCATTAAACTATAATCGTAAAATTGACTCTCTTTTTTATGTATTTGTTCCATACTTGATTTCAGTAAAAACCAATCTATACTTTTGACTAGTAAAAGACCATCAGTAACTAATTAACTAGTAAAAATGTATGATTTATGCAGTAAATGTAATATAACTTGCTTCAAATTCTTCCTAAGTTAATTGATTAGTGAAAGACGGTGTTTTAACTAATTGACCATATTAAACATTTTGGTAGTATATGATTTATCAAGAAAATTTTAAATTTGTTCAAATTTTTAATTATAAGATACGTCTGAAATAACACAATACTAATGAAATGTATGCAGAAATATACGGCTAAGATCATAACACCGATATATTAGCTCGGAGATGAGATGAAAAGGTAAAGTTCATGGGATAAATGAGGCAATGAGGTAACATAAAATTACTTCGTTTTCCCTATCAAGTCGTACACTGCATGATGTATTCTGGTTCACTGAATCAAGTCGATACATGCCATTATTGTATGAGGTAGGAACAAAACAAAGCTGATAAATGAGAATAATACGGATCATGGTTAAGTACAAAATTTGATTATTTGCAACAAGGAGCATACAAAATTCTAATACATAAACTAGGCATTGGGATTGGGAACTAGTCTCGGTATAAAACCTTAGTCTGCATATTTCTCAACAATTTTAACGTGATGCACAAGAATCTATTGCACAAAAATATGTCATAAACATAAATCAAACCATGAAACTTGCAAATAAATAAGGATCATGCAACTGCAGCACATGAATTTCGACGGCTAGATTTCTTTTTTTTTGCCCCTAACAGGTGTGGCTTAGATTTGTTTTTTTTTGTCCCAAACACGAGTGGTCTTGTGACGGCTATATTTGTTTTTTCGGTCCCGAACAGGAGTGGTCTCGTCTTGACTGCTAGATTTATTTTTTCGTCCCCAAACTGGAGTGGTCTCAATAAGCTGGTGCGGCACAAGTCTTCCCTCCTTCTTAGTTAGCTTCTTAAAGTTGTGAACCTTCAGCCTAGCAATTTTTGCCTCTTCTTCAGGGGTAATCTCTCTTAGTACAACAGTTAGCCTACATTCTGGTCTGTGCATGATTCCAGATCTTCCTTTGCCATGGATGGAAACTCTCTTCTTAAAATCTCCCTTTCCCACAAATGCTTCAGCTGTAAGAAACATGAATTTCGCATCATCAGTAAAGAGAAACACAAGGCAACAAAAAAACTTCACCACTAATAATTTAGAGCATAAGAAATATTACCAACAATGAGGCGATCTGCATTCAACCCATGATTGTGAGAAGCATTTGCTCGGGCTGAATGAATAACCTGCAATTTGAATAAAACTTTAAGGCATGCTTTCAATTTTGCTTTTCCTATAAAGAGCAATAGAAGAACCATCTTCTTCGATTGAAATCAGAAAGACCTCAAATGAAATCTAACAATAATATATATATATATGGCGGTATATATTGCAATTCCTTCAAACTAAATGTGATAACACAGGGATTCCACATGTGTACCATTTATGCGGGAATGCCACTGATATTATTGGCCAATCCACTTGTGACACATAAGCCAATTCAACTATTTTCTCTCTCTTTCACATATTTTATGTTTAAAAAAAATTGCATTGCCACGTGTCACTTGAATTGGTCAATGTCATGTGACATTCTGTAATGCAAGTGCAATCCGGTAACACAGTCCCAACTCAAAATCAAAAACAAAAAGGAAAAGGGCCAGGAGTAGAAAAAGGATGAATAAAAACCAATGCCCCAGAAGAACTTAGAAAGCCATTCAAATACATAGCTTTTACTGTCTTGTCAAATTAAGTGACAGAATAATAACTAGAGTTACTACCTGATATACAGTTTTTGAAGCCCGCTTTACTAGCACTTGCAACTGCAGCAAAGCATCTTTAACAAGCATACCACGAACCAAAGCGGCAACCAAGTTGACCTTCTTTGGACTCTGAAATACAGTTGAAAAATGAACATAAATTAAACTCTTGAACCATAAACCATAAATTTTAAGTTTCAAGAGCAATCAAGATCTACAAGGGAAGCTAGAAAATTAGATGCCAAATTGTCTGCAAAAAAATGCTGAAAACTGATTAAAATAACAGTTTCTTGACAAGTAGATGTGATTTTGACGCGTCCAACTAAGAAAGGGCGGTGTGAAACTTGGAGAAAAGGGGGCAGAGGGAAGTGCAGAGGAGGGAATTGGGAATGGGAGAGAAATAGAGGGAATAATGTGCGTGGATATGGCCATTGTGAAGGGAGAAAGAGAGGGGTGAGTGCTACGGTTATGTCTATTCTTTTTTCTTTGTATCTCATATTCATCTCCATTTACATATGCACAATGATGGTATCAGGTTGAATTAGAGACAGATTTGAAGAAGTATATAATAAGTTTGCAATTTCCACAAATTATGTATTTAACCTCTCTAACAAGTCACGGGTGACGAATAAATGAGGCTAGGCAAGAGTTGAGATATACATAAGGGCCAAGCAGATCATTGAAGTTCTGCTTATCAGTCTATTTTCCATTTTTTACTTCAAGATATTCCCTCCAGTCTCAAATATAAACAACAAACAAGTTATAATTGTTGGTCTTAAATATAAGCAAAAACTAACTACTTTTATCCTATTTAATTTAATGCTATTATTCCCTAATATCCCTTCAATTAATTTAGATTTAGTTTTTCAATAACACTTTTTCTCATGGAACAAGTTCCCATGAGGGATAGTTCGGAAAAGATAATTACTTTTTTTCTAACTTTAAGAATATTAAATGAGACTAACTACTTTCCTTAATAGGTACAAAAGTCGTTTATCTCTGCTTTTATATGAGACCAGAGGGACTACTATATATAACTTCCTCATCATGTTGCTTCTGACAAAAGTGAGAAGACTATGCTCATAATTTAATATAGAGTATTTTATCCCCTAATTTATTGAGTGAATTGCACTTCCCACCCTAATCTATCATATTGAGCACTTCTTACCCTGAATAAATATTAGTTATTAGTTGTTGCAACTTTCTCCCTTAGCTTATACCTATATAAAGGGAATACCAAGTTTTGGTGTAGCTTTTTTGTTCCAATTTTACCCAAGATGTAAATTCTTTTATTTAAAATTTTATCATTCTTTACCTAATAAAATAATTAAATTTTGTTCTAATTTCAAATTTGAATCAAATTTAATCTAATCCACATTTAATTTTTGATTAAATCTTATCTATTTCTTAAATCAATCATAACAAATCAAATCTAAACTAATGATATTAACAAATAATAGTAAATGACAGAATTTCGTCCAAAACTTGAAAATAAACTTTTGTCGTGATAAAAGTCAACAGAGGTTTTCATTGGTGAAAAGCGGAAAAACGAGCACCCAATGCCTGTCTGCACGCTAGTGTAATTTAAAGTTAAAGATTACATAAAGTGGAAACTATTTCTCCCTCTAAATCATTAAATGTTGATAACTTCCTTACTTGTTCCCTATTTATTATATGAAAACCTATGGTTTTCATTAACATTAATGCACATTTTAGTGATAAATTAAAATCTTTCATACAAAATACATTCCATTATCAATTTTTCAGGACTAAAATTTATATACTGATGTTTATAATCTATCAAATATGCCCATAGTGTAAAATTGAATGTAAAGCACTTACATCCAATCATGCATATAAGAAAACCAAAACAATTCATGAAGAGCATGAAGAGATTTCAAACCTGCTTTATTTTCTTTAATATTGCTTGAACTTTATCTGCCTTAGTAATAGCTTTCTTATTTTGTTCTTCACCCTGTGAACTACCGAATGATGAAACTGGAACTAAAGGTGACGAAACAGGTGCTTCCTCAGATGAATTTTTTAGCAACTGGCTAGAGCTTGAAATTCCCTAAAATAGAATAACACAAATAATAAAAATACAAAACATGAAAGTAAGAAGACATTTTCAGTAGCAAAATAAATTTTAACAGAGATATAATAACACTAACACAGGCTCAGTGGGACCCAAGATTGTGATTTGGTTAGTTGGAAGATAAACTTGAACAAACTTGTCTATGTAATTCTAAAATAAAAGTCTCATGAAGTCCAAGAAAACAGGTTGACACAGTTTAGAAAGAAGCAAGAAGATAAGTATCGGTATTATTCTCATTTATCAGTTTTGTTTTGTTCCTACAATAATAGCATGTCTAGTACAAAACAGCAACTCCTCCCTTAGAAGTGAATGAGCTAAGCACTAAAAAGAAGCCAGCAGGCAACAACCTTAATGTTCCCAAAAACAATTTAACAAACAATGAAACGACTTGAAAAATCAAAGCATTCCTCTCCAAGACTCCAACCAGATCCACCACAAAACAGCAAGGAAAGCTCAGCTCCAAATAATCTTAACCTATTTTACTTGTTCAAACCTTTTAAACCTATGTCCGGAAGGCTCAAGAGACAACCCTAATACAATCCACAAGGTGCTTACTAAAGAAACTACTAGAAGGAGTGAAATTCTTCAACCTATGAGCATGAAAGATCAACATATTCTAGGAGAAATTGTAAGTATCAGCTTCCTTAGGCCACACTTATAAAGAAAGAATTCTCGTGATGGGCAAATGTTCACTAAATTGCTTGAGGAAACCCTCGGCACAAATGCACAATCAATTTTAAATGCATAAGATTCATAATTTAATATATATTTTTTATAGATAGATTTACAATTTAATATTCAAATCGACTGAAATAAATAAGGAAAACTCAATCATTGGGAACAAAAGCTGTTAGGTACTGGGTTTGGGCCTAAACCCCAACAAACGTGTTAAATAGGAGAGTTGGTTATATTTGATGATGTGGCTAGTTTGTTAGAGAAGAATGGGAGTTATATAAAGGATAGGATAGCAAGAGAGAGGATTTGATCATTATTCAGATACAAGCCTTATGGTTTAGGCAGAGAGAGAAATATCTCATATCTGAGGAGCTTTTGCTCTGGGGTTACAAGGGTTATCTTCTGAGTTCTGATATACATCTATTTTCAATTCAATAATACAGTTGTTTCTTTTCTGTGAATTCAGGTTCCTATCAAAAGCACTTCAACTTAGTCGACAGGAGATAACTTTAGAGCCCATTTACTTTGAGAAAACGTTTTCTAGGAGAACACTTCAGAGCCCATTTACTTTGAGAAAACGTTTTCCATTTTCACTTTTAATTACAAAATATCACCTTATTTTCAAACATTTGAACAGGAAACACTGACAGAAAACAGAACACAATTTCGCAAAGTAAACAGGCCCTTAGCGAATAATTTGTTAAGAAATTTGTTAAGTCTAGTTAAAATAAATTGGGTTACTAGTAGTACATAAATCACAGCTGGAACAAACATGGTAACATCAAATCAATTTTGGTATACATGAGAATATAAGATGTCCTCCCTTCCAACTAAACCAAAGCCCCAAACTTGTGAACTAATCAGTGTTGAAAATCATGGGTCGCAGAAAGTAGCGGTTTGTTCAAAATCCACTACGCTCCCACACTACATTGTTATTATATCCGCTATTTGACAACATCTTCTACTAAATAGCGTATCGCTGAACAATGGCAATTTGTGCAAATTCATCTACGCTATAGCCGCTATTTGACAACACTGGAACCAATACAACAATGATGATGGTTCAATTGAAACACAAATTTACCTGATATTGAAAACGGTGATCAAAAGGCCTTGAGATACTTGGCACACCTTTTGACCATTGCCTCTGTAACTGACCTACAATGCCAAAAAAACGGTTCCCCATAAACCCTTACAAACTTGAATAACTGGTGACTAGACAACTAAAAAATATCAAAATGGGAACAGAAACACTTTTAACCTTGTGAAAGCGAAGAACGAAAGCGATAAAGTGCAAGGTTTGTAGCCGAATGATTGGCAGGCTCCAGTCCCTTATGAATGCGACGAAGAATGGGGAAAATATGCCTCTGCCACTGCACCATGATTGTTTTCTTCTTCTGTAAAAAAGAGATTTTTTCTGTGATTGTGTGAAAAGTGACAACACAAGAGTTTCAAATAACCCTACAAATTTCAAGAGCTTCTTCTCCCACCCCATGATTGATAAAAACCATATCCCTCCGGATTTGTCAATCAGGACCAAAAAAAATCTCATTTTTCCAAATTTATTCATCCAAAAGCAAAAAAAAAAACTGTGTTTAGGGTGCAATTTTGAGTGTGTGATGCAATGGAGTATTGTCACTTGAGTTGTACAGAACTGAATAATAGGATTGAGAGAAATTGGCATTGATAAAAAGGAGGTGAATAAATGGGTGAGCTGAGTGAAACATTTGATCAAACATGTTGTGTGCGTGTGTGGAGAAACTTAAATAACGTGAAAACAAATGAGAGAAAAAGAAAAAAGATGAATCTTGCTTACCCTGCGTTGGTTTTGTGTTGTTAATGTGATCTCTTAATTTGTGCGTTGTTCTCTTTTATCAAAGCTTTACTTCCTTTCTCTCCCACAGCTATTCGGCGCTACTTTCTCAGTCAAGTGGAGAACCCACTCCCACCTTCGATCCCAGCTTCAATATTTCACCTAATAATATAATTGTTTTTCTAAATTGTAATTTTTTTTTACATCATGATAAAACAAATATAATTGTTTTTTCTTTCAAAAAAAAAATGTTTTTATAAAATTGTTTTTTTATAATTGTAATTTTTTTACATCAAAATAAAACAACAAAAAGAGCACCATGATTACTATTAGTGTGAAGACTGATTTTGGTCTTGACAAATCGAAGACTGATTTTGGTCTTGACAAATCGTGCATGGGTCAAATTAGTTCTCGACTAAAAATTATCCTATTTAGTCCTTACAAAATTAAACTAATGGTATCATAGATTCAAAGATTGAAACCTGATTCAATGACTAAATTGATTCGATTTAATATTTTCTAAAAGATTGAATGGATATTTGGTTCTACTTTTAACGGGTACTGTTCTGGACCGACCAAAAGGACCTTGGGCCCGTTTACTTAGGCCCAATACAATCCAAAGCCCAAACACCACGTTTGACAACATTACTTGCGACACACCCCTTTCCCACAAGGGGGGTGCACGGAGCGAGCGAGACCGGTTCAAACGAACCACAACGTCTCTCTGCACGTTCCCGCAATAAACTCTCTGGCGGTTACACTTCCCACGATTTCGTAACCGCCAGAGCCAGGTGTGCCATTACAACGGCTCTGCAGCCCTCCACCTCTATAAATAGGGGACTCATAGCAGTCCCCAAGGTAGAATCTAACTCTTCCTCTAAACCCTCACTCTCTGATCTCTACTTACTTGAGCGTCGGAGTTCTTGCAGGTACACACCCCCCATCCGCTCCAAGAAGGCATTCTACCACCACTCAAACCACCGCATTCAAAACACCGACAGTCACCTTCTAATCAGGTACGATCAGGTACAAAAAAAAAAAAAATTGTGAAGAAGGGGTACAAAATTTATTATGGAGATGTAGAATTGATTCTGACATAATTGGTTTTTTCAAGTAGAATTATTTTGTCTATATAATTAATTCTTTTGAGGTTAGAATTTGTAGTTTTTTTATCCTATAATTGTTTTACACGTAATTTTAAAATTCAACTCACTTTTACATAAATGTATTGATTTTTAGTCCTTACAAAATTAAACACAAATCACTTAATTACTTTCAACTCACTTTTAGTTTCCCTAAAAATAAACTCATTTTTAGTCATAATCAATTCACTTAAAATTAATTCTCGTTACCGCAAAAGCAAACATACACTAAATAGGGTTGCTTTAGCCGTGGATTACTAATCTGACCCCTACACATTTTGTTGGACACGAAAATGGGTAAAGTGCACAATTTAGATGTTGTAAAATACACAATTATGATCAACAGGTTCCATAAGAGGGTTTGTTTGAAGAAGCATCTGCCTTGCTTCCCTGATTTTGTAACTTACGAAATAATTCTACATGCTCTTTTTAAAAGAGTTGAGAATGATAAATTAGAGGGGAAAAAAATCATGAAATGATTGCTATAGTTCTAATTGACATTTTGTAAGATTCTTTCTAGTTACATGTTTTAGATTTCAATGAGAACCATCCAATCTCTTTTTCTTTTGATACACATAATAAAGATCTACCATGTAGTGAGCTCATCAACTTTAAAAGATTTTATCAGGCAATGGTCATACTTAGTATTTCAAATAACAGATCATGTTGAAATTGCCATGATTCTCAGGATTCTAGAATACTTTACATTCTATAGCTAGTGGATTTGTTTTTTTTTCCTTTCATTTTGTTGTGATTTTCGTGTAAACCTGATAGAATTCAAATCATAAGCATATTTGAAACCAAGACAAGACTCTCTGTGTGTAGTTGTCATATTTGAAACCAAAGCCATATATGAATACTTGAAAGGATTGGTAGAGATATTGTTACTGACGTTAAGAAATTCATGATGCTTAAGCTGGCCTAATGAAAGTTACTGAACAAATGAAGGATTGGTGTGTAGTTTTACTTATGCATTAATGACCAATACCATCACCATTGATTGTTTCTAGCTGATGCAAGTCCAAATGGATGAATTGGTGAAATGCTTTAGTGGGCTCTATGTTGGCAATACATGCGTACAATGAGAAATAGTCCCACATCGAGTAGTCAAGAAAGTAACTGACAAGATGTATGATATAAAACCAGCACTGATCCCATCTTTCATCTCATACCTTTCTCGGCCTTTTGGCTAAGATCAAGTGTAGTATCTGTTCTAATCAGTTTAATATCTGATATGTGGACCAATGGTTCACACGATATTAAATTACTTTTTTGAGGGGGAGAAGCCATTTTAGTAGCTTGCTACTAGGTTTCTCATGTGTCGTCAATGCGATGCACTATAGCATTGGCTTGGCGCACCCCACCAATTCAAGTTCAAATTTATATTGTGGTACATGGGTATTGTGTCCATTTCATTAGCATAATCCTTTCCTGCCACATAATCCCTATAAGGCATATTGGCTTGGCTTTGTGAAGAGGAATTGGGTTATATGAAATGAAATATGTTTGATTGGTTTCTAATAGCAATTACTTGCTTGTTAAGATGATGCTTAAATTTATTTTATTCGATGGTATGCAGTAATAACGTTACATGGATCAGATCTTACAAGTGGTCAAGAAATTGAAAATAAGCATGCCTCCAAGTTCATGACTTGGAATGGTATGCTCACTTTCAATTTCCAAGTTATGCTTCCCATGTCTTTTGGTTTCTATCTAGACATATGGTTTCTCGTCAAGATCAAAATGTGCATATCAGATAGCCTGGAAAGTGAAGTATGATATTTAGCTCCAAACAGCTTATTACATGAAAGGTCAATCATTCTTACCACATTGTCAGGTTGTCTCTGTCCCTATAACTCATCACCTTTGGAACCAAAGCCATATAATATGAATACTGATTTCTTTGTGAACAAAGAAGCAACTCACAGTGAATAAGGCAAGCCAGTTCATTCTTTAGTGACTACTGATATATGATCATATATTTTAAGCTAGTTTTTCTTAAACTATGTATTAGTATAACAATAGTCCAGTTTAATAAGGCAAAGTATTACCATTAGCTTTATTTTCCTTTTGTCTTCATATTTATATAAACATCGGATTTCTGAAAGTTAAGGCATTCATGGATCTTTGCATTTTGTCCTGTTTTCAAAATAACCCAATCTGGCGAAATAAAAAATTATACAAGACCAATTAGCTTGTATGGTCAGCACAAAATTCCGCCATAATAAAAAATTAAATAGCGTGAATTTGATGTAATTGTTTGCTGACTCACATCCAACTTCAGGACAAAGGTGTGGAAGTAGAACGAACACCTTCCGAACTGTGCCTTATATGAAAATGGTATCAAAGATATTGATCATGTGTTTTTTCAATGTCATAACAGTGAGCTTTGTTGGAGTAGAGCTGGTCTTTGGAATTTCATTCAACAGCATAGGTCACACTCTCAGACAGGAGCAGAATATTTTTTTCTGAATGTACCAGAATTTTAATCAGGAAATAAAGGAACAACAAAATTTGGTATAATGAAGTAGAGGCATCTGCTACTCTACTCACTAATCGGTCCGGCACTTAAACAGTAAGGCGTCCAAGGACTGCTGCAAATTCTGTCGTGAAAAAATCCTCATCTAGGACGCTACAAATGCAATGCAGTTGCAGCCTTTTCGGAGCTTCACAACAAGGTTGGTACTGACATATGTATTCGAGATGATGATGAAGGAAGTTTTGTTCATGCTACTAGTTTTTGACGCGGATATTGGAGAATCAATTGGGCTTCTAATGGAAATAAAAGGGATTGACGAATTGCAGCTTGAGTTGAATTGGATTCAAAGTGAGTGGTTGATAAATTCCACAGTAAAAGTCTAGGGGTGTCGGATCTAAGTGATATTATCCGAGACTGTAGAGATAATCTTGTCTGTTGTAAAAACTAAAGTTGAGTTTATTAGGAGACAAGTCAATGGGGTTGCCCATGTGTTAGTAAAGGCGGACTTCTGCATTTTCATTGATACTACTTGTATTCGTGATATTCTAATTAATGAAATGCTGTAAGTTTTTATCACAAAAAAAAAAAAGAAGATCATTTAGCTTGTGAATTTGGTTTGATTAAATTAATGAAATTGTGTTAAAGTGAGACTAATGTTGATTAGCTTAATAGGCACAGTGTAACTACACTAAGAACAGACAAAAATCTGACTCTGGCACATAGTTTTCCCTTTCACTTCGAAACCTCAAATTCTATGTGCATATGTCTCTACTGTAATATGCAAACTATGCATTATTTAGAGCCTGTTCATTTTAATTTACATCATAGTATTTAAATAAAAAATAATTAACAATTGTCTTATTTACATCAAGTGACTTTGATATGCTATGAGTTTGTTAAAGGAGATACTTCCTTACATTGTTCTACTATGACATTTGTTTATGGAATTCATACTGATCAAATGGTTGAAACTTAAATAATTGAATCGTGTGTATACTAATCTATAATGTTCATATCGGATGATTTATGATGTCCATAAAGAGCATTGCAGCTCTGACTTTAAATGGGGACTCTGCAAGTAATGTTTCAGAGATTAAATTCCTCGAAGTAGACAGTCCTTGGACCGGATATTGGGTTTAAAAAAAACATTTGCTTAAAGTTTTCTGCACTGTTTTGAAGGATTGAATCATCATATTATTGTTTAAATCGACAATATTTTAATCTACATAGTAATGATCTATTGGATGAATTGCAGAAATGATTTAGTGGGCTCTATGTTGGCATACACTGGTAATTGCTCTTTGTTGGCCTAGTAGTAACACATGTGTACAATGGGAAATAGTCCCACATCGAGCAATCAAGAAAGCAACGGAGAAGATGTCTGATATAAAACAAGCACCTAGCCCATCTTTCTACTCATACCTTTCTCGGCCTTTTGGCTAAGATCAAGTGTAGTATCTGTTCTTATCAGTTTAATATCTGATATGTGGACCAATGGTCCACACGATATTAAATTACTTTTTTGAGGGGGAGAGGCAGCTTCAGTAGCTTGCTACTAGTCCTCTTGTGTGTTGCCAATGCGTTGCACTATAGCATTGGCTTGGCGCACCCCATCAATTCAAGTTTAAATTTTTATTCTTGTACATGGATATTGTGTACATTTCATTAGCATAATCCTTTCCTGCCAAATAGTCCCTATTGACTTGGCTTTGTGAAAAGGCATATTGGGTTATATGAAATATTTGTTTGATTGGTTGCTAATAGCAATTACTTGTTTGTTAAGAAGGTGCTTAAATTTATTTGATTCATATGGAATGCCATAAATAAAGGTATCTTCAAAAAAAAAAAAAATGAAGGTTGCAATGTCAGTGCTGTGTATTTAGTTTTATAGTAGTTATAACTCATAACCTTTTGGAACTAATACAAGACTGATCTCTGTGTGTAGTTATCATATTTGAAACCAAAGCCATATATGAATACTTGAAAGGATTGGTAGAACCATGAAACCAAAGCCATATAGTTATCATTCTTTACTTAGATGGCTTAAGCAGGCCTAATGAACAAATAAAGTTGGATGGGAGTTGTACTGAGATTAGAGAACCATGAAAGGATATTGATTCATTTTAGTAGAAGCTCACATGTTCATTAAATTTTCCTTTCCATTAGAGAAGAACCAAGGTCTTTGCAACTAGCACTAGTTCTTTGGTTTAGCAGTCAAATATGTAGCTGACTAATTTCTCATAACTTGCTTTTTGACTTTGTTCAACAAAGCCATTTTTCTCAGTACTACCATTCTTTGTTTAATATTCATCAAATATTGTTTGATATGCAGAAAAATGCGTTGTTTGATATTGACAATTCAGATGTATTTAGTGACTACTGATATATGATCATATATTTTAAGCTAGGTTTTCTTATGCTATGTCTTTGTATAACAATAGTCCTGTTGAATAACGCAAGCTACTACTATTAGCTTCTTTTCTTGTTGATTTTCATCTACAATTTATTGTAATTTTGTTACAATATTAACTAGTTTGGTTTATCTTCAGATTTCTGAAAGTTAAGGCATTCATGCATCTTTTTATTTTGTCCTGTTTTCAAAATAACGCAACCTTGGCGAAATAATTCTGGATACTCTTTTGGAAAGAGGTGAGAATGATAATGCAGAAAAAGAAAGGAAAAAAACGTGAAATGATTGTCAGAATTCTGCTTAAAACTATGTAACATGCTTCCTAGATACAGGATTTGGATCCTCTCCATTGAAAATTTTCTCAAGTTTTCTCCATTTTCAATCTCCACTATTAAAATACAACAACCACTTTTCATTATAATTTAATTCTCACTTTCTCTCTCATGATTGATGGTTGGGATTCCACATGAGAAAACTTGAGAGAATTTTCAACGGAGAGGATCCTAATCCCTAGATACATGTTGTTTTAGTCACAATTTCCAGCTAATTTCGTGAAATTTTTTATTTAAAAAAACAAAATGTCTGTTTCACATAAGCAATCATGCAAATACTGTAGTAATGAGAAAAATCAAAATAAGACTAACTGCAATTAAATAACACTAACGTGTGTATATATTTATTTTGTTTGCATTAGTTTTCAAATCTTGGAAATACTTGGACATGCCGTTTAAAGTCAAAATAAGACTAACTGCAATTAAATAAGTAAAAATAATGAGATATATACCGTGTATAGTATAATAATGTTTTGTTTGCATTGGTTTTCAAATCTTGCAAATACATGGAAATTGGGGTTTAAATAAATTATTATACTACAATCTCAGGCCTAATCACAATTTAGAACCAAATCGTCTTTAGTGCTTTACAGCTATAATAAACTACTCTTTAATATGTCTTCAGAGGAATTGTTCAAACAAAATCTATATAACAAGAGCTTCAGTAGACTTGAGAGTTAGGTTTCAACTTTCAATCAATGTATTCTATAAAAGGAACAAATATGGCAATGCCAGAAGTTCCTAAGTATACACCTTTTGTTCTAATTCTTTTACTATACACTACATGTCAGGAATCACTTGCCTCGTTCAATCCCATCGATAATTATTTGGTCGCTTGTGGTTCATCTCATAATATCACATTTCAGGGTCGAATTTTCATACCTGACATTGAATTTAAACGTTCCAACCTTCAAATCATAGCCAACAAACCTTTGGCTGTTACCTCGAAACTCAACAGTACCCTTTCACCACTCTATAACTCAGCTCGACTCTTCTTTGAAACGATATCATATACATTCAAAATTCAACAACAAGGCAGACATTGGATCCGTCTCTATTTTCACCCTTTTCTTGATTCCAACCTCAACACGGCCTTTGCCACAATAACAGTAACCGCTGATAGTATCGTGCTTCTCAATAATTTCACTTTCACGAACTATAATAGTTCTCATTTGATGAAGGAGTATTCAATCAACATTACATCAGACAAGTTATCACTTACTTTCGTCCCTCAAAACAATTCACTCGGCTTTATTAATGCCATCGAAGTTATCTCTATACCAGATGAGCTCTTCCCTGACCAACTAGTAGTAACTCTAAATCCATCCGGCTTTTTTGAACATTTCTCAAAATCTACCCTTGAAACGGTGTACAGAGTGAGTATCGGTGGCGCATCTTTGGCTGACACCCTTGGAAGGACTTGGGAGAATGACGAATATTACTTCTACCATCCCGTAAACAGCTCCACTAGTTCTGATCTTGTTGTTTCTACTAACCCTACGGCAATAAAGTACTCTGTTGCTGCTCCACCGTTGGTTTATGCTGCAGCCAGAACCTTGAAAATTGCATCACAGTCACAGCGATCCGATTTAAGCTGGCTCTTCATTGTAGATCCGAACTTCATGTATTTTATTCGGGTTCATTTCTGTGACATCATTAGCAATTCACTGAACAACAATATGGCTTTCAATTTATTTATAAATGAAGCATTTGCTGTTAGAAATCTCACTCTTTCATCAAAAAACAAGGGACTTGCTGTGCCATATTACTACGACTTCATCTCGCACGCCTCAGGAAACACTTTGAAAGTGAGTGTGAGTGTTAATCCTGATACAATGAAAGAAACGTTAAATGCAATCATGAATGGTGTCGAGATATTGAAGATTAGCAACAATGTAGGTGGCTTGAATGAGTTTTCTTCTTTTCAAAGTTTTCCTTCTAGTGTTTCGCATTCACCAAAAATAAGTTTGCAAAGAAGTAGAAAACTAGGGATTTGGTGGATCATCATTTTAACCAGTTGCAGTGTGTGTGTTTTTGCGTTTTTAGCATTTGGTGGACTATCATTTTTTTACTTGAAAGCTTGCAGGAGGAAGAAGAAATCGGTAACTAATTTTGCGCTTCCGAGACATTTTACTTTACATGAGATGCAACAAGCAACATATTGTTTTGACGCTGAGCTAATAATTGGAAAAGGAGGATTTGGCAAAGTGTATAAAGGAACACTTAAAAATGGGGAAGTAGTAGCTATCAAAGTAGCAAATCCTGAATCTAGACAAGGTCTCGGTGAATTCCACAACGAGATTGAGTTGTTGTCTGGTCTTAGTCATTCAAACCTTGTCTCTCTTGTAGGTTGTTGTAACGAAGACTCGGAACTGATTCTTGTGTACAATTACATGGAAAATGGATCTCTCAGCAGTCATCTATATGGGAGAGACGTTGTTCCTCTATCTTGGAAGCAACGCCTAGTGATATGCTTGGGGGCTGCAAAGGGACTTTTATATCTTCACACTGGAGCTAAACAAAGCATAATTCACCGTGATGTGAAGACAACGAACATTCTCTTGGACAAAAATCTTGTGCCAAAAGTTGCTGATTTTGGCATATCGAAAAAGGGTCCTATTCTTGATAAGAGTCACGTTACAACTAATGTAAAGGGTAGTTTTGGCTATGTTGATCCAGAATATTTTAGGACTAAATTTCTAACTAAGAAATCAGATGTTTTCTCTTTTGGAGTGGTGTTGATTGAAGTTATATGTGGAAAACCTGCTTTAGATGACGCCCTTCCAACGCAGCAGATGAATTTGGCATTGTGGGCATTAAGCTGCAATAAAAAGGGTACCTTTCATGAAATGATGGACCCATATTTGATTGGCAAAGTGAATATGGATTCTCTAAACAAGGTTTTAGAGTTGGCATGGAAGTGCTTGGAGGAGCGTCGGGATAACAGACCGCCAATGGGGTATGTATTATGTCAACTAGAAGAGGCTCTCCATCTTGAGTTGGCATCACATGTTTCGAACGAGAATGACAATGATAATGAGGATTCTTCTACTCACTCCATGTAGGAAGTGGATTTACGGATGATATAGAAGATGTTGTTTGAAACCATAGCCTCCTGATTCAACAACTCATTTGTTAAAGTTGGTTATTTTAGTGTTATCATAATTGTATGTATTGAAAAACAATTAGAGTCAATATAGTTTCTTAATTCCACAAACCATAGTTTTCTAAAAGTTTATCAGTAAATCTATTTATAATATGTTTTAGTGAACTTCAATTCTTGGGGCATGTGATTACTGATAGAGATGGGATATTAGTGAATTTGTCTAAAGTCGAAGCAGAAGTAGGAAATCCCTAAGACATTAGGTGGGTTATTTAGTTTCCTTAGTTTGGCGGGAGATTATCAGAGGTTTCTCCAAATTGTGTTGTATATGATGCCATTGACGAGGGGGGGTCTTTTGTGTCGTTAGATGTATGTGGGATGAGTTTTCAGGAGTTGAAGAGGATGTTTACCATGTCGCCAAGATTGATCTTGCCTAATCTCTATGATCAATTTGAAATGTACTATGATTCATCTTATTAAGGTTTGGGATGTGCCCTGATGCAGGGAGGCTGTGTAGTAGCCTATGCTTAGAGACAATCGAGAATCCAAGAGAGGAATTACGCTACCCATGACGTAGAGTTGTCTGCAATTCTTTTTCTTTGAAGATTTGGAAGCATGATCTATATTGTGTCAAGTTCACGGTGTTTAACGACCATAAGAGTTTGAAGCATATAATAATAAGGGAGTGCTGAGATTTCCTGACAAGATATGTGTTCGTGAGGAAGGTGAGACTAAAAAAAACAACTTAGAGGAAAGCCATAAGAGGATAAGATAGATGAGGATAGTTGGAATGTGTACATATCAGTAAGAGAACCAATAGGGGGCATGATCTATATTGTTCTAACATTAATCTTTAATTCTTCAACTTTAGTTTTACTTATGCATCAATGACCACTACCATTACGATTGATTGTTTCTAGCTGATGCAAGTTCTAATGGATGAATTAGTGAAATGCTTTAGTGGGCTCTATGTTGGCAACACATGCGTACAATGAGAAATAGTCCCACATCGAGTAGCCAAGAAGGTAACTGAGCAGATGTTAGATATAAAAGCAGCACCAAGCCCATCTTTCAACTCATACCTTTCTCGGCCTTTTGGCTAAGATCAAGTGTAGTATCTGTTCTTATCAGTTTAATATCTGATATGTGGACTAATGGTTCACACGATATTAAATTACTTTTTTGAGGGGGAGAGGCCATTTTAGTAGCTTGCTACTAGACTTTTCAAGTGTCGCCAATGTGTTGCACTATAGCATTGGCATGGCGCACCCCACCAATCTAAGTTTAAGTTTTGAATCTTGTTCATATCTGGCACATGGGTACAGGGTAGTATGTCCATTTCATTAGTACAGTCCCTATCTGGCTTGGCTTTGTTAAGAGGCATTGGGTTATATGAAATGAAATATTTGTTTGATTGGTTTTTGATAGCAATTACTTGCTATGCTTAAATTTATTTGATTCCTATGGTATGCTATAGTTTTGCAGTAGTTATAAGTCTTCCCCTTTATGACTAACAACGTTACATGGATAAGATCTTACAAGTGGTCAAGAAATTGAAAATAAGCATGCCTCCAAGTTCATGATTTGGAAAGGTATGCTCACTTTCAATTTCAAGGGATTCTAACAATTTTATGCTTCCCATGTCTTTTAGTTTCTATCTAGATAGACATATGGTTTCTCGATAAGATAAAAATGTGCTTATAGCAGATAGCCTAGAAATCGCAGGACGAAATTTTGCCCCAAACAGCTTATTACATGACAGGTCAATCATTCTTTACCACTGTTTTGTCTCTGCGTGGGAACCAATACAAGACTGATCTCTGTGTGTAGTTGTCATATTTGAAACCAAAGCCATATATGAATACTTGAAAGGTCTGCTAGAGGTGTTATAACTGAGATCAAGAACTTTAAGATGCTTAAGCAGGCCTAATGAAAGGATATTGATTCATTTTAGTAGAAGCTCACATGTTCATTAAATTTTCCTTTCCATTAGAGAAGAACCAAGGTCTTTGCAACTAGCACTAGTTCTTTGGTTTAGCAATCAAATATGTAGCTGACTAATTTCTCAAAACTTTCTTCTATGACTGTATAAATCAGGAAACAAAGTCATTAGGTGAGTTGCTTTCTAATTTCTTCTCATAATAAGACTGATCACCTCCTCCTACAAGTGCCACATTGCCAACTCCCTCTTCTACATCGGAGGTGGCACTCGCGGCGTGGCGCTGATCCCTAATTAATATCAAAAGTGAAGTATCTAATCAAAATCAGCAAGGGGAGCAAGTAAAGGATTTAGGTTACACATCACCCCAACAGGTCAAGCGCCAATATCCGATGTTTCAAAACAATTTCCTATAGACAACAACATCCAGCAGCCAGATAGAACTTCACAGGAAATATAATTCGATTTGCAGAAAAATGTGTTACACGATTTTGACTATTGAGGGCTGATAGGACTTCTTGTTCATTCTTTAGTGACTACTCATATATTTTCATACTATATTTTAAGCTAGCCTTTGTTACATGAATTTGAGACTAATGTTGATTAGTTTGATAGGCACAGTGTAAGAACATACAAAAATCTGACTCCAGCACATAGTTTTCCCTTTCATTTTGAAACCTGAAATGCTATGTGCATATGTCTCTACTCTAATATGCAAACTATGCATTATTTAGAGCCTGTTCATATTAATTTACATCATAGTATTAAAATAAAAAAACAATTGTCTTATATCTACCAAATTATTGTGAATCAAACATTAATCTTCAACTCACTTTGATATGATATCAGTTTATTAAAGGAGGTACTTCCTTACATTGTTCTACTATGACATTTGTTTATGGAATTCATACTGATCAAATGGTTGAAGCTTGAATGATCAAATGGTGTGTTCGTATTGGATGATCTATGATGTCCATACCCTGACTTTAAATGGGGCCTTCGCAAGTGCATGGTGAGATTAAACTCTTCGGATTTGACAGTCCTTAGACCGGATACTTGGTTCAAAAAAAACATTTGCTTAAAGTTTTCTGCACTATTTTGAAGGATTTAATCATCATATTATTGTTTAAAACGGCAATATTTTAATCTACAAATTAATGCTCTATTGGATGAATTGCTGAAATGCTTTAGTGGATTCTATGTTGGCATATACTCTGCTTGGTAATTGCTTTTTGTTGGCCTCATAGTAACAACTGAGAAGATGTCTATATAAAGCAGCAGTTTAGTCCATCTTTCAACTCATACCATTCTCGGCCATTTGGCTAAGATTAAGTGTACTATCTGTTCTTATCAGTTTAATATCTGATATGTGGACCAATGGTTCACACGATATTAAATTACTTTTTTGAGGGGGAGAGGCCACTGCAGTAGCTTGCTACTAGGTTTCTTGTGTGTCGTCAATGCGTTGCACTATAGCATTGGTGTGGTGCACCCTACCAATTCAAGTTATTAATTTTTTTAAGTATGTTTTGGTATCTTGTGCATCAGTAGCAAGCTTAGCATTGCTAGCATGTGTTTCATTATTTGCTAATGAAATTTTGGCAAAATTTTGAAAAAGTTATTATTTGATAGTTAAAAAAAAAATGGAAAAAGTTTTTTTTAAAAATGATTACTTTTGGAAAGCAAAAATATTGGGGCCAATGGACCAACTTTATCTTTTGAACGCTTTTTGTCATTAGATTTTGTTTTAATGGAAACTCTTTGAACACACACTTTTCATGGTCGTACATACGAGAAAAGATTTCACCTACGTGCAATGTTGTCATCAATAATACCAGTGTGGAATCATACTTTCATGTATGTGACCTTGTATCTCATGTATGCAAAAGTAGGGGAATCCAATTTTGTTGATTATCTTGGATTGAATCATTTTCCGTTCTCTTCAATCTCAATTTGAACCCTCTCTAAAATCCTCACTTTCCTCTCTTCATCTTCATCCTTGAGCTATCAAAGATTCATTTATTGTTCCTCTTTAACCTTTGATTTGTGAAATCCTTAATAACCCAAACACATCATTCACCCATCAACGTCAATCTTAAGGAAGTTTTGCTCTAGCTAATGACAATCAAATTATTAACGAATTGCAGCCTGAGAAGGTGGATTTTGAATTGGATTCAAAGTGTGTGGTTGATAAATTCCACAATAGACGTCTGGGGTTGTCCGATCTTAGTTACATTATCCAAGACTTTAGATATAATCTAACGTAGAGTTTCTTAGGAGACAAGACAATGAGGTTGCTCATGTGTTAGTGAAAACGGCCTTATTTTTAGCTAGTTTCCGCATTTTCATCGATATTCCTACTTCTATTCGCGATATTCTAATTAATGAAATGCTATAAGCTTTTCATTGTGAAAATAAAATAAAATCATTTAGCTTGTGAATGCGGTTTGAACTATAAATAATCCTATACTATTAGTCCATTCAGTTTAAATCTAAAATGTAAATGCAATGATTCAACTAAATTAAGTTGAACAACGATTTTTATTTGGACCTTTTAGCAGAATTTATATCTCTGTTGGGGGGATCAGCCACTAAATATACACACGAAATGAATTTCTTAACTTGCAGCAAAAACATATGTTAAAGAACTTTTAGGCCAAACGAATTTAATAAACAATGATGGTTAAGAAAACAAGTTTTAAATATGGTTGAAGCTTAAATGATCAAATGGTGCCTATACTAATCTATGATGTTCATGTTGAATGAATATTGAGATTGAACAGCATTTGCTTCAAATTTTCTGCACTGTTCTGTGGGATTTAATCTGCATTTTAATTATTCTAGTGGATGAATTGGTGAAATGCGTTGGTGGGCTCTATGTTGCGTATGCTCTGCTTGGAAATTTGCTCTTTGTTGGCAACACATGCGTACGATGAGAAATAGTCCCACATCGAGCAGTCACGAAAACAACTGCGAAGATGTCTGATATAAAAGCAGCACTGAACCCGTCTTTTAACTCATACCTTTCTCGGCCTTTTGGCTAAGATCAAGTGTAGTATCTGTTCTTATCAGTTTAATATCTGATATGTGGACCAATGGTTCACACGATATTAAATTACTTTTTTGAGGCGGAGATGCAACTTTAGTAGCTTGCTACTAGTCCTCTCGTGTGTTGCCAATGTGTTGCACTATAGCATTGGCTTGGCGCACCCCACCAATTCAAGTTCTAAGTTATTATATTTTATGGTTGGTATCTTTGCTCATTACCTTGCTATTGACTTTCGCTTTGCTGAAATTTAGTAAAAAAATTGAAGTACTATGCTATAGTTTCAACAGAAAACTTTATAAGTTGGTATCTGTTTTTCAAAATATTTTTGAAAAGCAAAAATGTTTGGTCCATGGACAAACTTTAACTTTTGAAGACTTTTTATTATGGGATTTGTTTTAAAGCGTTGCGCAGTTTTCGTATTTTGATCACACACAAAAGAAAAAATTGTAATGAAGTAAAATTAAGAACTTATATAAACTCTCTAAGTTATTTCATGTGATAATTTTAATCTTAAACAAACTGACAACGAAGTAAAATTAAGCACTTATTTACAAGGTATTGTTGACAAATTTTGCGGTCTTTTAAGTTAGTTGTTTATAACAAGTTAATTATTTCAAAAATAATAAATGGCCATTAAGTTGTGAAATATAACACCATTACCCTTTTACCCAACTCTATTAACAATTGATCTCATGGCTGTTAAAGATTTAGGTGGCAAGTTCAAATTCATTGCTTTCAAAACTAGGTTTCATGTGTATTATCCCATTTTTGTTTGAAACAAAATCAATTGAAACAAAATCAATTAATTAGTCGATTTAAAATGTTGTTGATGAAATGATTATTTGTTAGATTGGGTTTGATTTTAGAAAGATGAAGAAAATGTGCAGAAGTGTGTCAATAAACCCCCTATGGACCTACCCCTCTAGAATTAAATGATCAAATACACTTTTTAAAGAGTTTGATGGGGAAAAAGGGTAATCATGCAGACGTTTTATAACTTAAAAATCAATTTGTTGGAAACAAAACTGAAAAGACTAACTTGCTAAAAACATAAGCTTAAAAGACCGTATGATGTACTTGGCATAAAATAAACTAAAAAACATATCAACATAAGTTGTATCAAGTGATAAATCCACAATAAGTTCTGGATTAACTATTTCAAACATCGCGTTAATAGAGGGGAGAAATAGAGAAAGATATAAAGAAAAAAGAGACTCTCCTTGCAAAACATAAGACTTCAATTTTCTTCTTCTACTTCCACTCATATATATTTATAAATAAAAATTCAGTCTCATACAACCATGAAATTCAAAGGAATGAAATTCAAAGGAATAAGCGACTTGTTTTCAAGTCAATGTGATTTATGAAATTACAGATTACTCATGAGAGTCTGAAACATGACAACATTATGATGTTTGCCATATATTCCAAACAATTAATTTGACACTCCCAACATAAAATCATCTATATAATAATATGAATAATCACGTTCAATGGAAAAAGAGAAAAGAAAGGAAAAACTTGACGAGCAACAGAACTGGCTTCGTTTAAAGGACTAATATATTAAGAAGCTCGTGTCAGAAATCAGCCAACACACCAAAAAGATCGCCATTGGCGTAATCATTGTCGACCAAGCTGACCAAGAAGTAGCTGCTGCCAACCTGCGACATGATTACAAAGAATTATCAAAACACTGAAGCCTCTACAGCCAAAAAGAAAATACAATGCTGACATGAAAATATATGGGGTTGTTTGATTCAATGTTTCAAAAATGGTTCAATCGATTAACCATGAACTGGAACTCTATGGTTCAGTTATTTGAACTGTTGGATCATGGTTTCATCACTGTTCAAACAGTTTAAAGAAGTTGAACCATGACTCAAAGGTCTAGCCGATTCAGTGTACGGTTGAATTTTAAAGAAAATGGTTGTCTTAGTTTTTTAAAACAAGTATCATATGGTTTGACTTTTTTTGTTTTAAAACCAATAAAATAAGAAACGATTTTACAAAAACAAGTTGATCAAACACGTTTTTCATATTTTCATTTTTTAAAAACTGAAAAACAGATTTGATGAAGTGAATCGATCGGCCCTCTGGGAATCAAACAGATCCTATATTATTTATAACAAAGTTAGGTTCAAGCTTTAAAGGATTTGTTGGTCTAAAAACTAACCTCTTCAACCAATTTCCTGGATGCATCAGCCTCAGGGTATAAGCCCCCCCATCCTCTTGACCAAATTTCAAAAGCCTCATCCTTCCACACGTTAAAGCTGACAGGATCTACAATGGTTGGTTGTATTATTTCCTTAGCTGGGAAGACCCCCCATGTCACAGCGTTGACATCGGTTTGGCCTACATTAGATTTCCAGATCCCTTCTTTATTAACAGCCATATAAGTTAGGAATGGTCTATCCTTGGATTTCTCAACAAGTGCATCCAGCTTTTCCTTGGAGCAGAAGAACTCTAAGTACGCCTTCTGGTAAACATAACCACCAGGACCACCCCAGCCTAGTAAATATGTCAGAAAAAAAAAGTTAGTCTAGCTCATGTTACCGAATTCAATAATACGGATGACATCAATACCCTCAATATTTCACTAGACATTATAATCAGGAATTGTCATAATTTTATTCAGAAAAAATCATGCATGGATACAGAACATTTATCCACCCACCTACAATAGGAGAATCTGACTTTTCCCCATTGACTGCGGGCTGGCTGTTGATGGTGAGGAAGCCCTTTGTGTTGATCTTCTCCAGGTGCTCATTTATGATCTTTGTCTCTGGCTGAAGACCATCAAGTTCTGACCAAGGATTGGTTCTCAACTTTCCCAGGCAAAACAATCTGAATCTCTGATATGTAACAATGAAACAAAATTTAGTTGATCTTGAACTGTTGGTAAGAATGCTACATAGCAACATTCCAACTACATTAATTCTACCTCATAAATATCTTCAACGCTTTTCAGGGGAACTGCCCATTCTTCAATAAGCTTCTTGTCCTTTGCACGTGGTCGCATGAACTGCACATTGTAAAGAAATTTATATCAACAGTGAAAGAAAATAAAAGTGCAACATCAACATATTAAAATCACGAAGTGCCATCTGCACCTGATAGTCAGTTAATGCGCCATATGACGGGTTACCGGAATCACTCCAACGCCCATGTGGGTATTGTTCCCATCCTATGGTCCTTGATATGTAGCTTTTTGGGCGATTTGCCCTACAATTGTTGGATAGAAATGTGAGAAATGCTTCAAACAAATGAAAACATGCCTCTTATACTTGGTAACAAAACAATAACTGCAACAATAGCATACCAAAAGATTGGGCGAACATCTTCTTTCACACGGAAAACATTTGTCGGGCGTCTCCAAGGTAAGGATCTAGAAATTTTGGATTCTTCAATTAAGCCCAGGCTCTGCAAGCAATAAAATCAATATCCACTTAAGTAAAGTCTAGCCAAAATAATATGAAGAAAAAAATGTTACATTTACATTTACAGTTATTCAAATGCTTTCACACCCATCAGCTCAAGCATTTGGGATATAACACTAGATTAGAATCTCTATAACTACGTGGGATGGAGTTTGATCCTTGTTTCATCCATACTATAAAAAATTGCATTTCTGCACAAGGTAAGTGTATGTGTGCATTGCCACACTTCAAGCCCGAAGGGCTCTTGAGTTGCGGGAAGGGGGTGTTTTAGATATAAAACCAGTCATGTGCTTTAAACAAACAGTTCAATCTTAAATAAAAATTGGTTAATAACAATGACAAACTGACAATTGACAATATGCAATAACACAAGCTAGAGGTTGCATGAATTAGGAGAAAACCATTAGAATCGCCAATGCAGATTTCTCCATATTTAGCGTGTAAAGATGCAGTGTCTTAATTCCATGAGCCATAATCTTTTTGCACATTTCAGTTCCCAGGTGTATTCCATAAGCCTTGACAGCTTCTTCATTGTCCTTGATAGGCTCTAAAGCAGCCATTATCTCAGCAGGTATCTAGATTCGTTAAAAAATGAAACAATATATTACAATTAGTAATTACAATCCATTACATTGACTACCAAAATACATTAGTAAAAAGAAAACATCTAACAAATCTTTAACTATTAAGTAACTTTTCAAGCCTTCTTTGGGGCACCCATGATCCCTGAGATGATAGAATTTTGAGAAAACATAATGCTTGAAGATCTATATAACAACTTTTTGCTTACCCTTGTTTTACAAAAACCAGTCATGCGGATAAATCCCTTGTAATTGTTAATGGGCATAATTCCAGGCACAATAGGACAAGTTATCCCAATTTGGCGACAATCATTCACAAACTTGAGGAATATATCAGTGTCATAAAATAACTGGGTGACAATCAAATCTGCTCCAGCATCAACCTATAAAAGGAACATAAGCTCAGAAAAGGATACCAAAAATAAGACAGAAAGATGAACAAAAATTCCCTGCAATACCCCCTTGGCTGCAGCTCACCCCTGCCTCTTTAGTTTTGCATTTTCATTTTCTTTTTAAAAAGGAAGAAACTAGCAACTTTTATTCATAAATAAATGCAACTTTTCTGATTTATCTTTTTCTTTTCTTACATGTTTAGGCATGCTAGTCACAGATTTAAACAACTCCCAAAAATTCTATTCTAGAACAGCTAAAAAAATATATAACTTTTGATCAATAAAAAGGGTGCATTCTGACCTTGCTCTTCAAGTAAGCAAGATCACTTTGATAACCTTCCGCTGTAGCCAACCCATCAGCTCCTATAACATCCGGATGTGCCTCTGAAGAGAAAGACAATATTAATGTGAGCAAATGATGGTGAAAAGAGGAGCAGAAAAGCACGAAGAAGAAAGTGATAAGAAAGTTGAACAAATGATAACATAAGCAACAAACCTGGATAACCAGCAATCGTAATGCCAAAGTAGTCGCCATATTTGCTTCTGATATGTTGAACCTACAAAAGCATCAGCATCCACAAAATCAAGACTCAAGACCGGAAAAGTATGTCAAATTTTATGACACTAAGCTTTAGGTTGTATCATCAGTAAGAAAGGAATGCAATGTTCCATAACTTATTGGCAACTGCTGCCTATATATTTGAGAGTATGGTTTGTAAATGGTGTATTTCTTTTATTTCAAAGCTTTTTGATTACTTTTCTATGTTGGGAGCAGTAAAAATTTGAAAATATCCCCAATGCATTAAGAATCTACGGAGTAAGAGGAAAAAATAGCATTTCCTTTTCAGAAGTCATCTGACATGATTTATCAGGAAAAATTATATTGAAAGTAGGTCTGATTACAACTGAAGAGTTTTTTCTATTGAAGGATTTAATGAAAATATTTTCCGAGAAAATAGCTTGAACGAAAATCAATTTACCAAACTCCACGGCTATTCTCCAAAAAATAAATGAGGCCAAAGAATTATAAACTTGTTGAGAGGTGTAGAAGTAAAATGGAGCATACCAACCACCCTTGGCAAAAATAGAAATGTTATGATAGCAACTGATACACAAATTATTAAAAAAAAATGAAAACTTTAAGTGAAAGAGTGTTATAACTAGGAATGATTCTCAGCACATCCCTAAAGCCTAAAGGCACAATCAATCCAAACTTCAAGACACATTAATTATATATTCGGGTGAGTGTTTCACAAACCATTTAATTCTGAATGAACTTTATTTTATAAACTTGATTTAGTTAAAACTGAGTTTGAAGTGAAGTCATTTATATTTGGATCTTTTTTCTTCTAAAAACAACTTTTCCATTAAACCTAACAAAAAAAGCTACTTTCACTTATCTCATCAAATCAAATCAAGGTTTGGAGGCAACATCAATTCAGATAAAAAACAAAAAACAAAAAATTCATATCTCAACCATGTTTCTAAACCACTTAGTGGGGTTGGCTATATGGATCTAATATCACACTAAAACAATAACATAAAAGAGCAAAAGACATAAAAAAAACCAATGCTAATATCATTTCAATATATACCTCAAAATCATGATTAATTAACAAGAACCACTAGAGTTAAAAACAATCATACCAAATCACGCGCACACGCAAACCCCCCTTCAGTCTGAACAAACTTCTCCTGTCCATGGGGCGGATCACCTCTAAGAGCAAGCACATTCTGAATCCCATTACTCTTAATCGTCTCCAAAGCATGATCGATCTTATCAACCGGCATATTAGTACAAGTAAGATGCATCATAGTCTCCACACAAATAATATTCTGCATCTTATTCGCAATTTCCAACGTCAGATCAGCAGTTGTTCCTCCAGCTCCCCATGTAATATCGCAAAATGACGGATTGTGTGCAACCATTCGGTCCATTCTTTCGAATAGATTGTCCACTCCATCTTCGGTTTTCGGTGGAAAAAACTCGAATGAAAAAACTACTTTGTTTGGATCCGCGTTAGCTGATCGGATTTTGTCTAGAACCTTCATTTTCTTCTCTTATTGTTTACTTACTTAATAATTCTCCTGAATCAAGTAACCGACAAAATCAAAACCAGAACTAAAATCAATAACTAATTAATTGATGATTAGATCAGGTAGATCTTACAATTAACTACGTAATTTGATTAGCAAAATTATAAGTTTCTGAAATGGTAATTTTATTTTAGCTTACAGATCTAAGAAGAAAAGTGATAGTGTTGTAGATCAGGTATATGAAGATTAGAAAGAGTAAATTAATGGTTAATGCAGGGATTAATGAGGATTAACGAGAATAATGAAACAGAGGGAGAGAAAGAAGTGAAATCGCACCTTATGGTTACGGAGGAAGGAGAGGGCAGAGCGCGGAATGAGAGGAAGTGTTAGTTGGTTATTTATAGATAGATCTGTGTGACTCAGGATTTGTGTAGTTGGTGGCACTACCTTACCGGCTACTATACTATTCTATTTAATCCTTATTTTCAAATTTTTCATGTCACATATGTTGTCATCATATTTTACATTTTTTTTGTCTCATTATTATAAATTTGGTTTAAACGCATTTTTTATCTCATATTTTAACTTTATAGAAATTTTGATATCCCAAATTTTAAAACTCTACTCCCTCCGGTCTCTAATATAAAAAAAGATTTCTTTTTAAGGTTCATTGAGTAGTTAATGTATCTGATCTACATTGTAAAGCAGATACATTAATGCGGTCGCAGACGATGAGACACGGTTCATCGACAACAAGTTTCTTGAGTTCCTTGAGGTATTGAAGTTCAAGCAACAATTTACTTTGCTAGAGCATCCTCAAACAAACATACAAGTTAATGATGCTGCCAATTGAGTTCTCCTTCAAGGACTTAAACATGTGATTACTGCTAAACACCGTGCCACCATTTTTATCACTCCATATCACTATCCATTGTCGTTGATAATTTCTAAGGGTGCATACGGCCGCAAATGCTTGATTTTTCTAGGCAAAAATAAGTCTAGTTACAAAATTTTATTAGATTATTTGAAAATAATTGATAGAATAGAATATTTGTCATAATTAGTTTTAATGATTTCTCTGTAACTATGTTGTAACATAATTAGATAGTTGACCTACACTTGTATTTATACATTATATTCAGTAACGAGAAAGACAAGCATTCAATTATCTTACATGGTATCAGAGCTTGTCGAATACAAGGGCCACCTACCGACTCACACACCAAGTCCAAAGAGTGTTGGGCGTGAGGGGGTGCATTGGGAAAAACTCAAGTCCCACATCGGATAGATAAGACTCTTGATAAGAGTTTATATAGAGGAGGCAATCTTCACCTTACAAACCGATTTTGAGATGATTAGTTAGGCCCCAAAAATTCAACATGGTATCAGAGCTTGTCGAATTCAAGGGCCACCTACCTATCATTGTGATGATTGCTCTTAAGCACATTCTTAGTTATGTACAGGGTACCATACACCTTGGTCTGCATTTATCATCATCCCTCATTATTAAGTTGTTCTCTTACACTGACGCTGATCTCTTAAGCGCATTCTCTGTTATGTGCAGGGTACCATACACCTTGGTCTGCATTTATCACCATCCCTCATACTAAGCTGATCTCTTACACTGACGCTGATTGGGGTGGATGTCCTGACACTAGACGCTCCACATCCGTGTAATGTTTTTCTCGATGACAATCTTATCTCTTGGTCTTCCAAAAGGCAGCCTACTCTCTCTCTCTCTCTCTCTCTCTCTCTCTCTCTCTCTCTCTCTCTCTCTCTCTCTCTCTCGTTCTAGTGATGAAGCTGAATATAGAGTTGCGAATGTTGTCTTTGAATCCACAACCTTCTTCTGGAGCTCCATTTTCCCATTCCTCATGTCACTCTGGTATATTGTGACAATGTTAGTGCCATTTATCTATCTGGTAATCCTATGCAGCATCATCGTACCAAGCATATTGAGATGGACATTCATTTCGTTCGGGAAAAAGTAGCTCGTGGTCAGACACGTGTACTTCATGTTCCCTCCAGACATCAGATTGCAGACATCTTCACCAAAGGGCTCCTTCATATTCTTGTTGATGACTTTTGGACCAGTCTAAGCGTTTGTGAACCTCCCGCTTCAATTACGGAGGTGTGATAGAATAGAATATTTCCCGTAATTAGTTTTAATGATTTCCATGTAATTATGTTGTAATATAATTAGATAGTTGACCTACACTTGTGTGTGTGTGTGTGTATATATATATACATTTTATTCAATAATGAGAAAGGCAAGCATTCCATCATCTTACAATAATGAGTTATTTGATTGTGTAAAGAATAATAAAATTGTGGAAAAATTTCATAGAGTAAAATTTGAGGAAATATATAGTACATTATACCAACCAAAGCTTGATATTATAAAAAAAACTTTTTTTTTTCACTCACTAGGTTAGTGACATAGCGTTGTTCGGATTAGACGTATTAAATAAGGTTGTGTACACATATACATATATATGTATATTGGATTTAAAATTATTTAAATTTAAAAGTAAATATCATTAACAAACATACCATATTAACGTTTGAAATCTTCTAGCCAAGAAATATTGATTTAAGTTTTCCACATAAATAACATATCAAAACATGGTTTACAATAGTAGAACTCAATATGTATAGTATGCATATATAAAATAAAATAATATAATATATTGAAAGGGATAGTACTTTTGTCAATAAAACAATAAATGTCAACTAAACCCACTTTGGTCGATCTGATAATGTTGGCTTGGGACCTTAAAGTGTATTCCTCTCAATATTTCATGTTCGATTCTTCTCGGCGCCCATTTCGGTGGGCAAGTTTGAATTTCTAAAAAATAAAAAAAATCTAATCAATGTATTGAAGATAAATTCTACTTATCTATATTAAGTTTTCAAATAATTCTTTGTATACAACATTAATTATTTTACTTATCATCACTGTTTTTAATAAGTATTTTAAATTAACATCCACGATCAGACCATCATGACTTAGTGTATGTGTCTTTCACAATACCATATTCAGATGTATGTTGTTACTTACTCAATTGCATATTTTCCCCACAATGTGCGCCTGAGTTTCCTTCTTCCCCTACAAATAAATTAAATTATAAATTACCAAATTTATTAATGTAGAACAAAAACATGAGAATAACATTTATTCAAGCTCGTCTAAATTTAGAGGCATATAATTTGTTGATTGGAGACTGCCTTTGTATTTTATGAGTTCTTCCTTTATAGCTAATACTCCAATAATATCTTAAAATAATATGAAAAGTTAGGTTAATCTCCAATCCAAGAAAAAAAAAACTATAACAAATAAATATACCATAGATACACGAATTAGCTCTCTTTAAAAATTATCAGTTAAGTACGAATCTTCATTCTTAACTTTAAATTTTTTTTCATACGATGTGAACTAGTGCATAAAAAGGAACAATTGAATCACCAACTGGCTTTGCGGTGGTCATATTCTTAAAAAAATAGTATGTATTCATGGCAAGTCTGTTTGATTCACAGTTTTTCTTAGAAATTGAGGTATTTGTTATCTCGTAACACATTCCCTTAACCAATATATTAATATTTGCAACTTTGTCGCTTCACACAGTGCATTGAATTTTGATCCCTTCTAACATTAGGAACAACAAAAGTTAGCAATATTTTTTTTTGAATAACTTTGCATACAAAGGTTCTAAAGAGAAAGACGTAAGAATTGAATTATGGAAGAAACGCTCTGCTAGGGTTCCGGCCAACAGCTGCTATTCCAGGCCTAGTGTTTCCGGCACGGTGCAATTTCTTCCCATAACTGTATCGCGTTTCCTTTTCTCTGGTTGGTTGCTTCTGTTTCCGTAGTCTTCAGCTGCACCGTTTCTTTTTGTTGTCATCTGTTTGCACATCTGTTTGGTTTTTCTTTCCTTCAATCACTGTGTCTGGTTCTTAAAGTTGGGGTTGCGCAACCGTGTTAATGCCTCTGTGCATTACAAAGGTTGAACCACGCTTGTATCAATACAAGAACTGGTATGGTGGATCGAAACACAAACATGGCTTATGCGTGCCAATGGCCATGTGTGTCGGAAGCTGCACCATCTTCAGCTACGGTTCAATCGGCATCTATGGAAATTGAAAACAGTACCTTCTGATTCAGCACAAACATTGTTCTTTGCAGCAACTCTTGCAAGGACAAAGGAAATTGAAGACAGACCATTCCCTTCTTCATGCATTAAATGCGTTAATTAGCATCAAAATCTGTCAGGAGGAATACCGGAAGGGAGTAGAAGATTGTAGGAAGGTGTTAAGGGTGCGTTTGACTCTTAACAAAGGGGATAAACCTTTTTCTGCGCGTGATCTCAGTACTAAAATTGGGAAAATTTGGAAGACAACGGCAGGCTGGAAAATGGTGCCTCTTGGTAAGGGATTTTATGATTTTCATTTCGATTCGGTGGACGATTTAAAGAAAATTTGGGCAGCAGGCACGGTAAACCTCAAGCCTAGTTTGTTAAGATTCTCTCAATGGACCAAAGACTTCAAGCTTTTGGTGCAAAAACAAACACATGTTTCGATTTGGATTCGTTTGGTGGAGTTACCGCAAGAGTATTGGCGGGAGAGACCCTTGAAGGAAATTGCAAGCGCAATTGGAACACCTATAGATATCGATGGGCCAACTAGAAATCGTATGTTTGGTCATTATGCTCGCATTTTAGTGGACATTGATTTATCGAAGAAAGCATATGATGAGGTTCTTGTGGAACGTGATGGGTTTGTGTTCATGGTGGAGATACAATATAAACGGAGGCCTTGGTTTTGCCATCATTGTTACTCCATTGGTCATAACATCACGACTTGTCGATGGTTAAATCCGCAAGCCTCCAAAGAGAAAGTGGATCGTGGAAAACAACCAGCCAAAAAAAATGTTGGTGCATCCCCTAAATCACGACAACACATTGGTGGGAGTGCCTCTACATCGGTCTTGGGAGGTACTGAGTCATGGATTCCTGTCAATTCCACAGTTACCACCACTACCAGGACGACGGTCCCAGCTCCTCAGATAACACAGGCAACTTCAAATCCGATTCCTATCAACAATATCACTCAATCAATTCCGGTTTCTTTACCTGCAGTGCCGGTTTCAGACATCTCATCAAACTCGTTCAGTTTACCGCTTCATAATGTTTTCGATTGTATTGATCGTTCATTGACTGATGAGTTAGATATACCTATACTTGTGTTGGAGAAGGTTGTTTCCCCTATAAAGCACGATGAAGTGCAACCTGTAGAAGCGGGGAGGTCTCATCAGACATCGCAGGAGGTGTTGGAGAACTCCACGGTGACTGCTGTTACTAATTCACTTCTGGATAGTGTGAAACACAATCATGTGAGCCCGAGGGAGCTGGTGGAGAGTCCCAACGGTTTTATTGAGCGTGTAGCACACTCATCCCCTCTTGGGCATGAGGACATACGGCCTGACGGAGTGGAACAGACAACTCAGACATCGCGGGAGGAGTTTGAGATCCCCACGGTTGATGAGGTTTCTGATCCGCTTCAGGATGGTGTGGAACATGATCATGTGAGCCCACGTGAGTTGGTGGAGACATATTGAGCATGATGACATGCAAGTGAAGTCTGCTGAAATTCAGGTACATCAACACCGTCCTAGTGTTGCACTTGAGAATTCAGATGGATCCCTGGATGATAATGATAATGTTCTAGCTAGTTCACAAGCACCTGTGGTCATATTGCAAAGACAAGATGTTCATCCTAGTAAGAATATTCAGCTTGGCTTAGAATTGTGGGAAAGAGTCCGTGAGTATGATGCAAGGTCCGCAGCTGAAGCAAATGATGGCTTCATGCCTGTTGCTACAAGAAATCAGAAACAGAAACTTAAGGTACAACACGTCCTTGCAAAGCAGCCCTCTAAATCCCGTGCACGGGGTGACAGTCAACCGTCTGATCAATGAATCTCCTTTATTGGAATGTTAGAGGTATCAGTAATTTTGATACTCAGATTGCTTTAAAAAACTTATATATGTCTCACAAACCTATGATTATTTTTATTGCGGAGCCAATGGTTAATTTTGCACAAATTCCAACTTGGTATTGGCTGACTATAGGTGTTTCTAAATATTGCATTAATAATAGGGGCCCGCTCTTACCTAATCTTTGGGCTCTTTTGGGGAATGATTTATTGGCTACTGTTATTTTTGTATCTGATCAATGCATCGCTTTGGAGATTTCTTGTTATCAGTCAACTGTTTATATAGCCGCTGTGTATGCTAGCACTTATTATTTGCATCGCAGACAACTGTGGGATGATCTAACTCATCTTCAAGGTTGTTTTCTAGGGCTGTGGCTTTTTATAGGTGACTTCAATGCTATATTGGGTGCTCATGAGAAGAGGGGCAGGCGTCCTCCTCCATCTTTGTCGTGTGAAGATTTCTTAAATTGGACCAATGCGAATATCTTAAATCATTTGTCAACTTTGGGGTCTTTTTTCACGTGGACAAATGGCAGATTTGGAATTGAAAATGTTGCTCTTCATCTTGATAGTGCAGTTTGTAATGAAGATTGGATTAATTTTTGGAGAAATTCTTCTTGTACAGCCTTGGTGCGCCATCAGTCTGACCATAATCCACTTCTGTTGTCGGTTATTTTCTCAGATATTAAGCACGCCACTCCTTTTAAGTTTTTTAAGGTTTGGTCCTCACATGGAGATTGTCGGCAATTGGTTTTAGATAGTTGGTCTAAACGTGTTAGATTCCAAGGATTGGGTCGGTTTCAAGGTAAATTACGTAACATGAAAAATACGTTTTGTGCTTTGGAACAGAACGGTTTTTGGAGATGTTGATAGACAAGTTAGGTTAGCCGTGGATGAAGTAAACCGCGTTTAGCATTTAATTGATTCATAGGTTTTTTCGAATCAACTATACATGCAAGACCTTGAGGCGCAGCTACTGTTAACTAAAGCTTTAAATTTTCAGGAACAACTATGGAAAGAAAAAGCTAGAAACCAAAATTTTGTCAACGGTGACCGCAACACTGCTTATTTTCATAGGGTGTCTAAAATCCGGGCAGCAACCAAATCTATTTATGTTTTACAGGATGGTGACAACGTTATTACTGACCCTACAGCTATAGAATTGCATATTTTTTCTTATTTTCAGGGAATTTTTAGAATGGACAATAATTGTGTACATAATAATTTGGTCGATGATACAATTCCCGCTCTTGTATCTGAAGCTGATAACCAAAGGTTGTTGTGTTTTCCTGTGAGTGCAGAGATTAAAAATGTTGTTTTTGATCTGAATGGTGATGGGGCACCAGATCCGGATGGGTTTGGTGGTCATTTTGGGATATTGTTGGTGAAGATGTGGTGCAGTTCGTCCAAGAATTTTTTCAAGGTGGTATGTTGCCTAATAATTTTAATTCCAATGTGATTGTGCTAATCCCGAAAATTCCAGGTGCTAAATCGATGGGGGATTACCGTCCTATAGCGCTTGCTAATTTCCAATTCAAAATTATTACTAAAATTTTGGCGGATAGGCTTGCTTGTATTACTTCTCGAATCATTTCTACTGAGCAAAGGGGTTTCGTTCGAGACCGTAACATATCTGATTGCGTCATCCTTGCTTTTGAGGCGATAAATTGTCTTGAAAAAAATCAGTATGGAGGGAATATTGCTCTGAAAGTCGACATATCTAAGACTTTTGATACCTTAGATTGGAATTTTTTGTGAGAGTTCTAAGCAATTTCGGGTTTGCCACAGATTTCCTTAACTGGATTCTTACCATTCTTAATTCTGCTCGTTTATCTATTTTGGTTAACGGAAGGGCGGTTGGCTTTTTATCTTGCTCCCATGGGGTACGTCAGGGAGACCCTCTCTCACCTCTGTTATTTTGTCTGGCTGAAGCAGTTCTTAGCAGGGCTATATCTGATTCTGCTGTTAGGGGGCGCCTCACCCCTATGTCATATTGTCGAGGTCCTTCTTTTCCGACTCATGTGTTGTATGCTGATGATATTATGATATTTTTCACAGGTTTGAAGAGTAACATCCGGGAACTTCTTAGTATTTTTAATAAATATTCTGAGGTATCTGGTCAGATTGTGAACAACACAAAAAGTCGTTTCTTCACAGGTTCCATGACTGTAACTCGAAAAAATATGATTGCCAATTTGTTGGGATTCAGTGTTGGGTTAGTTCCTTTCTTGTATCTTGGATGTCCTATTTTCGTAGGGAAACCAAAAGTATCTCATTTCCGTATGATTACAGACAAGATTAAAAATAAATTAGCTACTTGGAAAGGCACCATTATTTCAATTATGGGAAGGGGGCAGCTGGTTAAATCTACCATTCATGGGATGCTTGTTTATTCTTTCCATGTATATTTTTGGCCTAAATGACTGCTGCGTTTACTTGACTCTTGGATAAAAAATTTCATTTGGAGCGGTAATGTCCTTACCAAAAAAGTTTGCACGGTTTCGTGGAAGGTGATGTGTCGTCCATGGTCTGAAGGTGGGCTGGATATCAAACCTACGCGTTTGATTAATGAAGCGCTGATTTTGAAGTTGGCTTGGGATTTAATGGCAAAGGACTCCCAATGGTCTATTCTCTTCAAGCATCGTTATTTTTCTAATGGTAAACCTCTAACGCGCTACTTCAAATCTGCAATTTGGTCGGGCATAAAAGATCAAATTGGCACAGTCTTGGAGAACTCCTTGTGGATTGTAGGAACGGGAGAAAAAAATTCAGTTTTAGACTGATAATTGGCTTGGTGAGCCGCTGATGGATTTACTTCATCTCGACTCCGTTTTCCATGGTCATCTTCACGTTAAGGTGTCTGAAGTTATTGTAAATGGCAGCTGGGAGTTGCCTGCGGCTATAATTGATTTTGGTGACATTAAGAATCGGTTGGAAACACTTGTATTGCCTACTGTCCAGCTCCCTGACGTGTTGGTTTGGACTCAAGCAACAAATGGAATTCTATCTTCGAAGCAAGCACTCTCCTTTCTTCGTGAAAGGTCCCCTCTAGTGCCTTGGGCAGAACATATTTGGAGTGCATCTATTCCTCCTTCTCATTCTTTTATATATTGACGTCTTCACCATGGTAAGATGCCCACAGACGAGAATCTTAAAAATTGTGGGTGCATTGTTGTGTCGATTTGCAGCTTATGCATGACTGTGGATGAATCTTCCGATCATCTTTTTTTCGATGTCAGTTTGCTAGGCAGCTTTGGGACTGGATAGGTATTAAGCTAAAGTGTGTTATTGATTGCTCTTCTGTAGACACTATTCTTTCTTGCAGGTCGCCCAGGTGTTCTTCACAAGTTTCAGACATTTTTTTGGCGGCTATATTGCATACGCTACACATAATATGGTGGGCAAGAAACTCCTTGCGTTTTTCATCATTGAATCCAACTTTGCATTCAGCCAAAATCCGCATTCACTCTTGTATTGCAATGTTCGGTATTGTTTCGAAAGGTAAATGCTTGAGTTCTGACTTCAGCTTTCTTGATTCTTTTGCGGTTTCTCCTCATTGTCGAAGAGTCAATGATATTATTCAGGTTCTGTGGAAAACTCCTATTGCGCCTTGGTTAAAGGTGAACACGGATGGTTCGGTCGTTGGTGGTTATGCAGCTTGTGGTGGGCTGTTTAGGGATACTTTAGGTACTTTCCGTGGTGCGTTCGTTTGTAACGTTGGTCTTCAGTTTGTTTTTTATGCAGAGGAACTTGGTATTATTATTGCTATTGAATCTGCTGCCAAGAATGGTTGGAGGAATATTTGGCTTGAGAGCGACTCCACCAGTGCTCTTATGATCTTCAAGAACTCTTTTCTAGTTCCCATGATATTACGTAACATATGGCCCAATACTTGCAATCTTGGGATTCAGGTTATTTCTTCTCATATATACCGTGAAGGAAATTGTTGTGCAGACATATTAGCTGCTTTGGGTCATTCTATGGTTGGTGAGGTTTGGCTAGACACTCTCCCCGAGGAGTTGAAGATTGATTTCTTTCGAGACCGATGCGGATTACCAAATTATAGATTTCCCTAATCTGTTTTTTTGGTTGTTTTGTTGTTTTATGTTTTGATTGTTTCTGTTTTTGCTGTTTTTTTTAGTGGGTTTTGGCCTAGTACCCCCTCCTTTTGTAATTATTTTCCCCCCTTTTTTAATAAAATTTTCGAGTTTGACGGCATAGGACGGAGGTATCTCGGGGTGCTAATCTAGTTGGGATGTCGATGATGCCTCTTGATGCATATCCTCTCTCCTTGCTTATAAAAAAAAAGGTTCTAAAAACAATAATAAAGTACAACAAACAAATTCGAAAAGATAAATTATCATAAAAAATAACTTTAAATAATGTAAAATCTTGTTAGTTTGTAAAAGTTAATATAGAAATAGAAATTGATGCATACTCTTTCAATCATAAAAATCATATCGAATAAATCAATTTGGGATTGATCGTTGAAATTTTGAATTCCCCACATTCTAATCATCTTAATCTTGAATGTTCACAATTTGTATTTGTTATTCATGGTTATGCGATCAATGAGGTCAAATTTTGTAGCCATAATTCTTGGGAAAAAAATACGATGATGAAATTTGTGATTTGATTAGTTAAAATCAAAAGTGAATGAAGGTATTCTAGGTTTGTGTGTGTGTAAACATTATTAGAAAGTGTTGATATATGTTATATAAAAACAAAAAATCAAAGTATCAATATAAAGTGGTTAATATGTATCATATAAAAATTAAAGTATATGTAAAAGAATAATAGAAGTGATGTTTGTCAAACATGAAGAATTGAAAAAGATTAGATCCAATTCATGTTTTCGTTTGTTCTTCAAGTATGTGAACAGGTGATTAGGAAAAACTCCTTTTATTTTTAGACTGAACTTTTATTGATCACTCTGAAGGTGAGAAAAACACAAGAAGGGGGGTTGAATTGTGTTAGCTTTTTCTTCGTTTCTCCTATTGATGTCACAGTTCAGAAGCAAATGACAATCAACTTCTGAAGTAGTGATCAGAGACTAAATGTGCAGCAGATAAAAACAGAGTAAGAGAGAGAAGAAAGACACAAAACAATTATACAGGTTCCTTCCACAAACCGGAAGTAGTCCTGTCCCCCTTGCACTTTCAAGGAGATTTCACTAACAATGTAATCTCAAATTACAAGTACTCAACCACACAAGCAAGAGATTTCCTATGCTCAAGCACACAAGCAAGAGACTTTCCTATGCTCTAGTACAACTACAAGAGACTTACAAATGCTCAAGCACACAAACGAGAGACTTACAAACAAACAGATTTACACAGAAAATTGTTTGAGTTTGAACACTTGATATATGATCAGTGGTGTTCACAATACAAATCAATTACAGACTCTTTAGACTCTTGAGACTATAGAATTTCTAAAATGTGGACTTTGCTAAAAAATTCTAAGTAACTTTAAAATGCAAACAAAACAGAGTATGAACTTTGAAATGTTTAGAGAGTCTAGCTTTTGAATGCGTGTGTATTGCTTTCTTGTCTGTATATTGTATTTTGTATATTTCAACTAGAAGATCTTCACTCCTTTATATAGTGGTGTGAAAGAGACGTTGGAGAATTGCCAGCACGCATGCATAAAAGAGTCGTTTGAAGCTTGTTGATCACCAATGATCTTTTGCCTGATATGGTTATTGTCCTATGAAGGATCAAATTCAAATCCATTCCTTGTATGAAGGAACATTTCTGCAGGCAGAGCTGTTATCCTTGTCTAGTTGCAAAGCACGACCAAAGTAGTGGAGAAGGTGGTTGTACAGTTCGTACATTTGTCCTTTTTCAACGCTCTAGATAGAGTAAGCATCCAAACTTTCAAAATTCATCTCAAGGTCGTTGTTACACTACTTTTACGTCTTTAGCAACTCTTAGGCAAGATTAAATGAGATTCCAGCTTTTAAAGCTTTAAGTTCTTCAGCTCCTGATAAACTTCAGCTTCTGGTGATCTTGCTTCTGATAAGGTTGCTTCTGGTGACGTCATCACTTCAGGAGCTCTTTGAACTTCAGGAGCACTATTCTTCAGACGCTTCAAGCTTCCTTTTTGTTGATTCATTTGCTCTCTTTTGTTCTTTCAGAACCCTTTAAAGATATAAAATTTTGTCTGTGGTCTTGTACATTTAAACAAATATTAGCATATCCAATTGACAATTTTTAATACCCTATTATCATCAAAACCTTAAGGGTGACATATGTTAAACATTCTTTGTTCTAACAATTTCCCCCACTCTAAGGGTAATGTTTGTTAAACGCATTTTGTTCCAACACACTCCACTTACTATTAAAGTAACTGGTTGATTTAATAAAACATATAACTCGTTCTCTTGAAAGAAAAAAAAAAGAGAAACAAAGCACAAAGAGATATGAATTGCATTTACTCTATAACAATAACAATGTATAAAGGGGATAAAGGATTTTGAGATGAACTTTTCATTATCTAATTATACCATTGGTAAAAGATAAACATAGTTTATTACAATTTGAAAAGAACAATTTATTTAGGGATAAAGTAACAAACATTTGTACCTATAATTTTAATCAAATTTCATAAAAAATATTGTTTATAATTTACACGGGTTAGCGCATTTAAAAAAGAGGACAATAAAGAAATTGGTTTTTTATTTGAAAAAAATCTTAATGCATTAGTAACACATGTACGCAAAAAATAAATGACAAAATTAATATACCCTCAAAAAATGACAAAATTAGTTTAATTTAAATAATTAACTTATGTTAAACCAATTGGTAGAATATTTTAAAATCAATAGTGTATATGAAATATATAATTTTAACTAAATTACAATATTTTTTGGTAAAATTGATATGATGAAAATTCAAAGAAAAATTTGAATGCTTGTAAAAGAAATTGAAAATTAAAAGATAAGAAAATTAGCTTTAAAAATATTAACAAATTTGAGAGTTCGAGAATAGTAAAAAAAAGAAAATTATATTTATTGAAACAAATTATGTTAAAATTAAATTAGACATTATTTTATTCAACCAAAAATTAAATTAAATATTTAATAGATAGGATTGAAACTATTATGTACATTATCCAATCACTATTATAAGTAAAAATCAACATTTTAGATTTATTCAATTAATAATGTATATGACCTTTATTATATACCACATGCATCATTTAATAAATGAATCTAAAATGTTGATTTTTGTTTATAATAGTGATCAGAGGATGTAGTTTGTTGAGATGTTTATGTCAAATAAAAAAATTCCCTAAAAAAAGTCAAATGAAGAAATCAGTTTTAAAAAAATAGAAAACTAAGACAAAATGTTTATTGAGATATTTATGCAAGATTTGTCTAAGCTTAACTCAGTTGGTAAGGACAATGCATAATATATGCAAGGTCCAGGATTCGAATCCCGGACACAATAAAAAAAATATTTATGCAAGATTTTAAAACAAATTTTAAAAATAAAAAATAAAATAAAATATTGAAAATAAACGTAAAAACGACACATGTCATAAGAAACATTACTTTTTTTTTTTTGATAACATAAGAAACATTACTTTATATATATACTATTGATTGATTGATATTGTGTTAGTGTAACATTTTTTTCTTCTAATTTTGCTTAATTATTTCTTACCATTTTGTTGTTCCTTGCTAATAAAAACGGAAATTTGACGCTAGTAAAACATAAAAATAGAAGGAAAATAATTAACCAAAATTATGTATCTCCTTTAATTATAGATTATATATAGATACTACAAACACATAATAAAGCATGATAAACTATAGAATAATCCACATGATTTTAATATAGAGTTAAAACAAGAATTTCACCCAAGAGTTTTTTTTTAGAGAAATTTCACCCAATATTTAAAAATATAATAGTTTTTTGCAACATAAAGTTATATAATTTTTTAAAAATTATAAGTACTATATTTCACTAATTCTTTTTTCTTTCCTTTTCTATTTTTCAAAAATTCTATTTTCAGTTCTATTTTACTTAGAGTACTAGCTTTATTTTTCAAAAATTCTATTTCAAAAAAATAGATTTTTTTAATATATGTATGAGATCGACTACACAAGTTTCAATATAATTTTTTTGTAAAAAAAAGTTTCAATATAATTTTATTATATTTAGCTCATTAACAACTGCTTTGTTAACATTTTTTTTAAGATATTTTTTTTGACAAAAATAAACGATATTCATTCATTCAAATTGATAGAGTACATCGATACAATGAAAATTCGCTAAAAACAAAAAGGATGAATCTGTGAACAAACTCACATCATCTGTCTTAATAGCATAAGACGACAAAGTTCTAAAGTCTACACATATGATTATATTTAAATCTTCAGAATACCCATGTCTCCGAATCCGGATCTGCAGCGTTGACGACTCTAAAGTCATTGATTTGATCTGCACTGGATCGAAGCTGATCTGACAATCTGAATCAAACAAATACCTGAACGAACAAAGAAAGACAAACAACGTTGCACAAAGACGGCGAACAAAACAACGTTGCACTAAGATGGCGAAATCACGAAAGAAAAACGAAATAGATGTGAAAATCACTTATTTTAATAAAAGGGAAATAGACAAAACGAGTTAGAGGGGTGATTTTTGGTCAAAAATAGACCCTAAATCACCCCTCTTTGATGGATAAAGGAAATGAACTAGGGTTTTGGTAACGGCTCACAAAAGAGAGAAGGGGAAGAGAGAATTAGTTTTTTTTAAGATATTTTTGTTGTGTAATATTATGACACTCGACCGACAATATTTTGTTTTGAGAAAGTAGTGGAGTACGTTTTTCTTGCACGACGATTGTTACATGTTTGAGGGTTAAGGCCAATACTTTCCTTATAAATGAAAGAAATGGTTCGAGACTTGGAGAAATCGTTTTCATTGTTTTAATTGAGATGGGGTTTGTAATATGAAGTGAACAACGAATACTTGGATTGTCCTACTTAGGAAATTTGTGTTTGTGAATTAATTTTCCTAAAATATTTATTTGATTGAAAATTTGAATGAGAGGTCCTTCAAAATTCTATTTTTTTTGTGGTGGCGGGAGTTTGAACCCCGAACCTTGCATATATTATGCATTGTCCTTATCAATTAAGCTAAGTTCACGAGAACCCTCAAAATTTTATTTAATAAACGTGTATGTTTTTTTTAAATTTATTATAGGAGTTTTCTCTATTCTTTTGAATAAATTATAAAAAAAAAGGTAGTCAAATTTTTCAATAGCATCATATACTTAGGGTCCGAAATATATAGTATGAAATATATCCTAAATAACATTAGTCATTGCCTTGGTTGGTGGCTTTAGGTTGGTAAGGCCTTAGTGCTAGGCCAATTACTTGCATGCAATGGTTGGTGGCTTAAGTAGACAGAAGTTGGTAATCGTGTATTTGCACATTGTTGATTGTGGTCCTTGTAAATTCATTGTTTTTTTTTTTTTTTGTTTTAAGAAAAAGCCACATGACATGTGTCAATAATAATACATAATTTACATTTCTCTTACTTTTTTTTCTCAATATAAACTATAATTTTATATGAACTCTATTAAGAAAATGTGAGTTCTTTATGATAAAATTTATAACAATGTTCTAGTCAAAATATATAATAATAATAATGATGTTAACATTCCCTTTAAAATTTGGGATGTTGGTGAAATTGGATAATGACGAAGATAATAATATAGTGCTTGCACACCTTTCGTTTGCAGGGTGGGTGAGAAGATTTACTATTCACTTTATACTTCATCCATTTTAAAATGAGTTTTGCTGGAAGCCATTTATAAACGTGTCTTTTAGCAACCCACATTTTAAGAGTGTGATTTTCACTTTTTAGTTATAACTTTGCTAAAAGACACTTTTATAAAAATTAGTTGATGTCTTTTAGCAAATGCTCATAGAATAACTTGCTAAGTCTTCTGGCAAATATATATATATATATATATATATATATATATATATATATAACTAATACTAATATTTCAATACCTCTATGTAACTAATATTTTCAATAAAGATGAAACTTTACGTTAGATTTGAAGAAACTACTTTATATTAGAAAGAAAAAAATATTAGTAAATTTTAGTTGCATTACGTAGGAGAAAAACAAATGATATAAGAAATGCAACCTAACCTTATGTATAAATATGTTTTAGATTATACCATGTGAACCATATTTTTTGAATTCAAATTAGGATCAATATATGTTTGCCTCTCTATAATATTTTCGATTTACTCCCTATAAAAAAAATTTGTTTAGATTCCAACCTTGTAATTTGAAGATTCTTTGGTTCTGGACTTTCATGAATTTTAACTGTACAAAATCGATGATATGGCAGAGGGTAAACCAAAATTCTCTTAAATTACATGGGACGAAAATACCTTAAATTTTGTAATTTGATGCTATGAAGGTTCAAAACCAAAATTTTTTCAAATTATAGGGTTGAAATCTATTTATTTTGTTTTTTTACAAAGGGTAAACCGAAAATCGCTAATATTAGATAGGGTAATCATGCATTCAAATTATATAATCCAATGAAGATAAAAATTTAAAATGAGAGAAGTTATTAGGGTAAGAAAAAAAAACTCCTTGTCATTACCCACTAAAATAATCACAAATGTTTGCTTAAAAAATAAAGACATACTGTATATGTTTATTTAAGTAAAAAAAAAAAAGGCGAGTTTATTTAAAATTAATAAAACAAAAAATATCTGGGTGGTGGTGTTGTGGGTGTGGCTGAACAGACTTCCATTAAATTCAATCTCCAAGTAACAAGGAAGAAATCGTATCAAAGCAAATAAAAATGCGGGCACAGGTTTTGTCACTCTCATCCAACACCACTTTACTACGCAGAGCTCTTCCCGTTTTGGTTCGACCTTACCACAATTCCTTCGTTCGAACCACTTCTCCTAATCATATCTCCTTCCTCAGATTCAATTCACAAGCTACTCGTTTTCCTAAACAGGACGGGTTATTGTTCACCTCTGTTACTTCTATTCGTAAGTTTACTTCACGCGCTACTAATGTCAATGATGCTGGTTCTATTGATTTGCCTCTCATTCACTCCATGCGCCAAAAGGTATTGTTTCTTTCATTGCCCCGTACATGTTCGATGAATTGTCTCTTAATTTATTTTTTGAAATTGTAAGACTAGTCTCTTTTATTACCTATATGAATAGTGAAATTGTTAATCTGTAAGAGTTGGGATTGAGATATTGATGTAAATGAGTAACACCGAAAGAGGGAGAAGGTGGCACGGGAGTGCGTCGAGTAGAAAAAGTGAGAAGAAAGAAAACTTGTTAGTTATTGAGTTTTGGTGTAAGTAGAAGTGAGGGAGAGGAGCTCTTTATATAGATCAGGAGCTAAAACCAGTTACATAACTGATGGGTGAGATCATTCGACCATTAGAAAATCACAATGTGATCTCACCTTTTTAATGAGCAATACGGACAAAAGTTGACTAATGGAGGGCTCGCGCGGGCGTCTGCCAAACACATGCTTACGTGTCATTAAAAGTTAATTTAAGGTGCGCATGTGGTGCTCATGTTGATTGTGTCATCTCCCGTTAACAAAAGTGTTACCACACCCTTGGGAGTCTTATCTCCACTATATAAATACTAGTGTTGTGTGTAAACTCTCCTATATGGGACTTGTAGGAAGTTTTTAATTCACAAACTCACCTAGTGTTCCAAGAGAAAGTATAAGGAGACACATGGAATTAAACTGAACGTGTAAATATGGATTCTAATCCATTTAGGGTCTGTTTGGGAGTTTATGCGGGGGGAGGAGGGCTTGAAAAAAAGGAGGAAGCGGAAGGAATAGAGGATTTTGGGAGGGGAGGATTTGGGGGTTTTATTTTTCTTCATAAAACAATATCCCCTAATTTGAAAGAACTAAAAAAAAGTATTTGAAGGGGGATTTTGGAGGGCTTAGATAAATTCTCCAAACCCAATCTATATTGTTATACGACAACAACCAAGCCTTATCCCACCAGCTACCTAAATCAAACAAAGCTAGAGATTCGATAAACTTTTACGTTGACCGCCGAGGTCTAACACAAACACAACCCTCTTTAATTATAAACTTATTTATCATTCTCTACAAATTGAATCTTTTTCCCTCCAATTCCCTCCCTCCAATCTCCCAACCTGGAATTAAACTGCTCTTCTACTCTTCTTATATCATTGCTTCTTTAGATTTCCCTAAAGAACTAGTGTTAGAAGAGTATAAGAGCAGAAACAGAGGAAGAAATTTATTTTGCTAGAAATTTATTTAGGACTTCTATATCTTTGTTTTTCTATCTAGATACGTACAATCATCAAATTCTAAGATACTCCTATTTGATGATTGTATCTAGATAGAAAAGTAAAGATATAGGTAGGAGCAATGATTTAGGTAGAATCATCAAGTCCTAAATTTCATAAACTTAGATAGGAGTATCTAAATTTAGATATAGGGCTTGATAGTGAACTTTCAATTCCTAAATAAATTCAGAATTTCATAATTCTTAGATATAGGACTTGATGATTGTAAATTTCATAATTATAGGACTTGATGGTGAACTTTCAATTTCATAATTCTATATCAAATTCTAGAAATTTATTTAGGACTTCTATAAATTTCATAATTTGTAAATTCTAAATTGATTGATGGCCTTTACTATCTTATGAATTTGCAACCAGATCGTCCTTCAATTTTGAGGAAAAATATTGTGATTTACTATTTGCTGTACCTACCTACTCACAACAGCGTACAACTTAAATGTTATCTCTTTTTTGGGGTCTAATTTCATTCTTATTATTTCAATGTTAATTTGCGACTTGCTCTAAAAGATAAAGGAACAACTCAATGCAGAAACAGTCTCTGTAAAGGATGCTTATGGTGATGGACGGCACGTCAGGTAAGCATATTTTTAACCAGTGTAGTGAATTTCGGTTTTTCTGTATCTAACTTTGTGGTTAACATTGTATATACATGCACAAAGAGAGTTGGGATCTGTTGATTTTGATAGTTTAATGATTGAATTGAAAGTTCACTATAGGTAGATAAATCTACAAAGTTTCATATAATTCAAAAACTGTTTTGAGATTCCATGTATATTACGAATTATGACGTTTACAACCTTAGTAAAATTGAAATATCTATTGTTAAATTACGTTATATTGTCTATGAATGTCTGAAGTTTTGTATACATAATTGTCAAGATAGTATAATATGCTTCAATGGTTGGATTGGTTAAACGTACATTCTACAAAATGTTATTGCACTGGTTAATTTCAGGGCCACTTTCCATGGATGTCTGAAGGTGAAACTTTTATGTTTTTCTAATTTCTATAACACGGCAAAACAGTAGTTGTGACATTCAAAGTATAATTAACTTGGTTGTATAGTTTTAGATTTAGAGTTTGATACTTTGATGAAAATATCCTATCACTTAAAAGAATAAACTTTGTAAGAGAAAAGAGAGAAAGCAACCGTTGGTTGGAGGACGAAGTATCCTCCAAAGTCCAAACAGATAATGCGGAGAGAACTAGAAAATCCATAAATGGGAATAATAAGAGGGTTTTTATTGACCCTCAAAGCCGTACTCACAAACAATTTGATTTCCATATCTAGGCATGGTCTCGACAGTCACAATTGTGATGTGATGTACAAGGAATAGTGGTATTGCGACGTGATAGAACAACTGGCAACTATGTCAATCCATTTGCATATTTATTAAGGAAATCCTTTTTGAAAGACCTTTGTTTTGCACCAAATTAAAGGCAATTTCATAATCTCATCACAAGTCTCAGCCATTGAAACATCTGTAGATATATAACATTTAAAGCATGATGGATGGGATGAAAGGTTGCTTCAAATTTTATTTTATTTTTTAAAAAATATTTGTGTTAGAAAAGTGCCATTAATATTTTTGGGAAAGTTTTGCTGCCCGGTTGACAATAAGACATGATGTTGTATGGGCTTCCTCGTTTGACCAACATATATACTATCCTTCTGTCGAGTATCGAACTGAATAGCTCATAGTTGAAGTATAACCTTACAACTTGTAACTAATTGGCTACTCAGGAAATTGGTTTGGTGTATGAGACATAATGTTTGGTATTAAATTACCAATGAAATAACAGGAGCATACCTGAACTCAACTAACAGTTCGCTTGATGTGTTTGTTCCATACATGACAATAAGGTTGGCGCATCCGTGGCCGCTTATTCCTCACCATTCAGTTACATGTGTGACTCTTCTCCAAAGTTTGAGGATGAAATTGAGTAGCACAAAATAAAAATCCAAATCTAAACTGAAAATTGAATTTTTTTTTCAACACATTTGAGATCTTCATTGATATAAGCAAATTGAGGCACTGTTCCATGTATTACATTACATTGATAGTTGTGTTTGGCATACTAGACTTTATAGCTTGATTGATACCTCTAATTTGTGGTTTTGTTTTGCAGCATTGATGTTGTATCCACAGCCTTCGAGGGACAATCAGCCGTGAATAGGCAAAGGATGGTCTATAAAGCCATATGGGAGGAGCTTCAGAGTGCAGTCCATGCAGTTGATCAGATGACGACCAAAACTCCTGCTGAAGCAGCCACCGGGAAATGATAAAAGATAATGAGAACATTGCGTACAATGAACTAGATGTGATCGCACTCTTAATATATTTTTGTACTGCTGTTGTCTTGCAGTGAATTTCTAATTTTAAACTGCCATTGCACTGCGTTCACATGCAGACATCGGTATTCCAATTCACTTTCTGTGAGTTGCTAAGTTCATTAATTTGCCAAACAACGCACCTGGTAATTTATTAATTTGTCAAACATTATGCAGCAATGTTCTGCGGTTTGTTTATACTTTCTAGGTCCCATTTAATTTCTCCATTTTGTTTTCATTTCTAAAATAAATGGCAGGAATAGTGTGTTTGTTTAATTCTTCTCATTGTGAATTTCAAATGAATAATTTTTGAAAAATACTAAAATGTCATTCTCATAATTTTTTAGAATGCCACTGTAACTCAATCTCTACTTCTGATAGAAAGGAAAAATCAACATATGGGGAATTTGTAGTCGTCAGTAATGATGCCTGAATTCCTCAAAAAAAAAAAAAGTAATAATGCCTGAAAATATTTTTTTAGGAAGTACACTGGCCATATTTACCATTTACATTTCAAAGAAAGAAAAAACTTCACCATTTGCTTAAGTCTAATGTTGACCACTGCTTTAAGTTGTATGATTAAAATTATAATAAAGATTCATCTGAAGGAATTGAGATTCATGAAACATTCTTGTCCAAAGTAGGTACGTAACGTTCAACAATTCATATTGCTTGAATTACATTTTCCTTTGAACCACTGCCTTTATCTACAACTGGTGTCATGAGTTCAGGTCCATCAAATAATTTGTACCCCATAGTATCATGCACAACACTTGCATCTATGGTTCAATTCATATAGAATGATGAAAAATATACATTGTCTAATGTTACAATTATTGTGCATGAGTATTTCTTGATACATAAATTTGGACTTTATAAATTGCTATACAAGTATTGACCAAGTATAAAACCAGTTTATGAATATCCCCCAAAAAAATAAAAATCCCCTGGAACAATTGCTTATAGGCATTTCTAAATGTGTTTCATGCCACTGTTACACTTGCAACACTAATCCATAGAAGGTAACATTGGATTCATGCCAAGTCCAAACCCTCCTCCAAAACTATCTGGTTCTACATGCTTCACCCTACCAAAGTGTCGAATATGGCGCATAAGTCTTGCTAGGAACGTGTTATGGCATATAGTTGAGCTGTCACAGACTACAGCTAAATGCTTGCGCGCTCTTGTAATGGCAACATTGATTCTTCTGCTATCGCCAAGAAATCCAACAGCTCCTAATGTGTTCGATCGTACCTATTTTATTATATTTTTTTGAAAAAAGACGGGAAAACAAGTCGATTATATTAGTTCATGAGCAAGACCAAAATCTGATAAATATTTTTACAAGAGAAATACTAGCAGCACACTTTTATGAAACAAAGAAAACCAAGTATAGGGAATTATGTATCGTCTCTTCCCCCCCTTTTTTTCACCAAGTAAGAAATTTGTTGAAACCATGGTTGTAGAGTTTAAATGGAAACCATGAAGGGATTCAGATCATACCATTGATAAAATTACAGCATCAGCTTCCCGACCTTGAAAACTATCAATTGTGGAAACTTCAGTACCGGCAGCTTCAGGAACCCCGTCAAGCATGTCCCTCAAAAGTTGAACTTGAGCAACATAAGGGGACTGAACTACAATAGCATTTGGGCTAACACCTGAATTTCAGATTCAAATTGACAGGAAAATTCTTATGTCAGCAAACACAAATAAGTTATGAGGGGTTCCTGAAAGGAAAATTCTTTGACAGGAAAATTCTTATGTCAGCAGATACAAATAAGTTATGTCACAAGATTTCGAAACTTTGAAAGACAATACCTTGCATTCCAAGACTACAACAATGTCAAATGGAATGCAAAAATCTCTTTTTCTTGGATAAAAGATTAAAAAGAATGAAAACGATAAAAAAAATATCAACTACTATCAACAAAGTCAAATATTATTACCAGCATAAATCAAGGAAAATACATGCTGCAAAACTATATCAGCTTCTCCTTCATTATACAATGAGCCTGATCCAGCCTGATCTAGATGCTCTTCGCAACCAATTGATAGACTTCCGTACGGCATTCGAGTGTCAAGCAGTAGTAGAGGGCACTGTGTTATCCATGTAGGCTGCAAAAACATCAAGGTCAGACTTTCTATTCATGTAATGTAATAAAAATAAGTAATACAAAAAGTACATGTAGTATATGGACACATAACATTGTCTTAGAAAATTGTTTTCATATAACTTTCTTCAAGCCATTTTGAGTTACATCGCTAAACTCCTCTAGTTAAAACAAGGACCTATTTGGATTGGCTTATTTGAGCTTATTTACTAATATAAGCATTTGTGAGACTGTTTGGGAGAACTTGTGAAAATAACCTATAACATGTTCATAAGCTGTTTTTGAGTTAATTTCCATAAGCCCTCATAGATAGCTTATGAAAACAACTTATATGTAAACAATTTGATTTGATTTTATCTTTTGTTATAGAAATAACTTGGCACATATATGATAAGTGCTTAACTAAGCTGCTTATCCAAACAAGGCCCAAGATGTAAATAGAAGCCTTCAATTGACAAAGAGAATGGAGATATCAATTAGGAGTTTAGTACCTTAACAAAAGGAGAGTCTACAAGAAGATGAGAAAAGACAGTCTTAGAGGACTTCAACAATCCTCCATACATCTCCTTCGAAGCCCAACTTGCAATGGCATCATTCATACGGTATTGTGTCGTTAATCTAGTGGTGAGAATCCCTTCATGCAAAGTTGCAGCTCTCTCGAGTAGCGATATTCCTAAACCACCTTCTAATGCCTTTCTAGAAAATATCACAGGAGCTAGTTGGCATTGATCACCAGCAAGAATGCAGCGTTTTGCCTGCAATATAGGAATCCAGCAAGACGGTTCAATTGCCTGTCCAGCTTCATCTATGACAACCAAGTCAAAAGCATTTAGCTTTCGAATCATGGGATCGGCTGCTCCGGTATTGGTGGCAAGCACAACCTGAGCACTAGATAGAACTTCATTTATAGTCTGCTTTTCCTTTTTCTTTAGCGACTTTCCCAACTGTTTCAGAAGTTGGCGTATGCCTGCAGCTAATGAATCATCCCTCAAACATTGTCTTAGATCTTTCCTTAGATCAGATTTCTTCCTCTCACACTCTTCGCGAAAACTTGCAAGCTTCGCATTTACAATTTCTCCTAAGGACTTTGATGCTACTGTTTTTGATATACGAGCGGGATTTCCAACTCGAACAATATTTATTCCAACATTTGATAGCTTTTCAACCATATTATCAACAGCTGCATTGGTAGGTGCTGTGACAAGAACCCTTTCACCTTGTTCCACGGCGCATGCTATTATTTGCTTGAGTAAACCGGTCTTGCCTGTACCGGGAGGTCCTTGGATAACCAATAGTGGCCTCTTCTTATTCAAACCTAACGCAATTGCTCTCTGCTGAGATTTATCAAAGGATTCACTTCCTAATGCTCCATTTGTTTTTTCTTCTTTCCAGTCTACCAAACTATTCTTCTCAAGCCATGCAGCATCTTCCCCTTCGCCAAATAGAGTTGCAACAACAGAAATTGATGGATTTTTCTTTTGTAAACCATTCTTCTGAAGCAGCATTAGGGCTTCACAGTTTCGCTGGAAACACATCAAAAGAATCTTCTTAAGTACGCATTATACATATGAACATGAATCTTATTTGAACTGCAATACATTTTGTATATGATCAAGAATGAACAAAATAAGAAAGAAGAAACTTATTTGAAGTGCCATACATTGTGCATATGATCAAGAATGAACGAAATAAGAGAAAAATAATTAGCTCATATAGGAAAACTAATTTTATGCGAAATAGGTGAAGTTATATTGATGGTTTTGCAAATATGAACAATAATGATGAACAGAAGCGGCAAGGGAATATACCCTCATTTGACTAGAGAAAACATCTTAATTTCAACTTAAATAAAATTTGTGACATTCTTTCACAAATATTTATTACAGCAACAAAATATTTTGGCTGTATGCAAAAAATCACATGATAGATATCAGTACCTCATAGGTAAGTGTATCAGCCAATCCTTGAATACGATCAATGCGCACATTCTTTCCAAACAGTTTAGAGAACGTAGGATCACCATGGCGTGACTCTAAAGCAACGGTAATACTATAGCCATCGTCACCAAGATTTTCCACAACTCCTTGCATACAAGAAGTTGTAACTGCACCCTTGCTGTCACACGTTCTCACACAAACCATTTCTCCGGGTGAAAGAGTGGTAGGTGGCAATCGGTGGTTTCCTTCAATCTTGAATAACACCAGATGCATTCCTCCCAATCCTGTTTAAAAAGTTCATAAATGATCATACCTTGAAGAGACTTTTTACGTTAAACACAATTGGTAAGAATAGCATATTATGCATGCATCAGATTAGTTAAGCTAAAAAAATATTCATGCATCATTGGATAGATGTTTGATCTATAGCTTATTTATTTACACAAGTATGATTAGAACATATACATCAACTGGATCACATTTATAATTATCATTACATGTAAAGGAGAATACCTGTAGAGGTACTGATGGCATTTAAATTACAAATGGTGTCACATAGTTCTTGCTGAGGCTGGCTATGGCTAACCAAGAACTCAATCGGTTTCGACGGATCGGAAGCATCATCTTGTTTAGGAACAGCATCTAATTCCTCCTGAGTAAACTCCAATTCAACATCCCTTTCAATATTGAGAAGTTCTGACATGTTTTGGGTGAATTCATCAATCCTTTGCTGTATCACTTTGACTCTTTCTCTATCCATTCCTAAAACTCCTTGGACATTCTTTGGCTGTGTTACATTCCTTGCAACTGCCCTGTGCTGAGCTGCAATTGAACCATTATCAATCTTATCGCGTTGTCAAAGCAATAGAATTACAAGTATCATAAATAATTTTCTATTCATATCTTATATTTTTGTTGGTCACATTAGAAAACATTTCAACAGTTTAATTAAGCACTTATCATATAAAAGCTAATGTCAAAGTCCTCAAAAACTGAATCTGTTTTCAAAGTAAAATAGAATTTGGGTTTGAATGCGATTGAAAAGGGCAAACAGATAGGTTGATACACCTTGTATAATCCGTTTAAGTATTTCAAGTTGCTTACTAATAAGTTAACAACCTTGAAAATCCTTATATCCATATCAAAAACCACTTTGTAGCATCTTTCAAAAAGTTACGCAAGAACTTATAACATCTTTCTAAATAAGCTCTTTCAAACATATCCCTAGTCCTTAACCTTTATTCAAGTTGTTTTAGTACACGTACTAATAGTAAGTATGTCAAAGCAAGTCAGATAGTTTGAACAATAAAACATGTTTATGTCATAACAAAGACCATGTTTAGATAAACAAATAAGCGCTTGTCATATAAGTACTTATGTACAAGCTATTTTTGTAACAAAAGATAAAATAAAGTCGAACTGTTTTCATATAAGCTATCATATGGAGCGTATGTAAATAAATTGAAAACAATTTATAGACATGTCATAAGCTGTTTCTATCTTTCTATAAGCTCTCCTAAACAATCTACAAGTGATTATGTCAACAGATTAACTCTAATAAGCTAAAGAAAAAAAACCTGAATTAGCAAGCTCCTTAAGCAACTTCCAAGACTGCGTTTGACGCCAATCTTCAACCAAACCTTTACTCTGCATATCTTGAAGAACATCACGCAACTCTCTTTGAAAATGATCAAAAAGAGTAGGATAATGAGTACAAGCTTTCAAACAAGTAACTTCAAGACCAAGTGGCATAGGAACAGCATTCAAATAAGGTTGTGCTTGAATAACAAACGTAAGACCTGGTCCCATTCTTTGTTTCATCTCAGAAAACTCCAAATCTTCAAGTAACTCAGCAGAAGCAATCTCAAAAGCCATGGATTTCATACTCTCACGTATCCAACTCACTACACTTTTTCCAACATCTTTCCAACCAATAGGGTCACCTATATTCTCATGCACGTGAAGATTCTTGTTCATATTCTCAAAGGGTAGTTGAATTTCTATTGCTGCTGCATCATTTTTTCTTCTTCTTCTTCTTCTTTTTGTGGTGCTTGGAACCTTTGTTTCATTGCTGTTTGTGATGTTTTGAACGACACGGTTGTGTGTTTTTAATGATGTTTTGCACATGATTGTAGTAACATTGTTTCGTGTTAATAAACAAAATGATCCAAATGATGAAGATGAAGCTAGTTTGGATTTTGATGGGATTCTACCACAGAAGAAGCAAGTTGATGTTGTTGCTTCCATTACTAAATTTTTTTGGATGAAAAATATGAAACTCTATTGAGTTTTTGTTATTCAATAATGGTTAAGTATATAAGCATGGATTTTTTTAGATTTTTTTTTATTCATGGAGGATGTTGCGACAAAGAAGGAGTTTTGACTAATATTTTTGAGATTTTTTAATTATTAGATAAAAATCATACCGAACCGATGGGTTGAACCGGTGTAACAAATGTTAGTATTTTATTGAGAATCTATCACTTGATTGATTGTTTCTTTGGAGATATATGTTAGTATGTCAGTATTTTTTTTCTACTCAAAATAAAAGTATCCATTCATTTGAATCAGTATTTATTTCAAATCGGTAAATTACATCAAAACAATATAAATTTATTGTCGTTAAAATAGAAAACGATGAATCTATTAACAAATATCATAACATCCACTTTAATAATATAAAACGGAAAAATGACAACAAAAGTGACAAAATTAAAGTTATTGAAATATTCATGTCTTCGGATCTACAATGACGTTGATGGCTAAGTCATTATCAATTGAAACTTGAATGGTTGAACTTGAGTCTGAACGGAATCATGACTGGTTTAATCGGTTTTTTTATTTTTGTGTTTATTAATTTTTATTTTATTAATTTATTTATCAGTTAGTTCAATTGTGATTAAATCATGGTGTAGAAGTCTTAGGGATTTAATTTTCTATTGGTTTTGAATATGAACAACAAAGTGGAGGATTTGAGGTGAGGAAGGAAAGTGAATGAATCTTTTGATTCCTTTTTTTGTTGTTGTATGGACAGAAGAAGAAAATAAACAAGGACATGAAAAGGATGGATTAGGTACAACGTGGACAATCCATGATCTGAGGTTCTTCATTTCATTGGTTGCTATGATTTTTTTGGGACAGTGTTTTTGCTTTTCTTTCCATGTGATTCTTGTTGACGTGCTTCTTTACTATCCTCATCCTTATTTCTAGGTTTTTATTTATTTTTTAAACATAATATAAATTCCCATAAAGAAAAAACATAATATAAATTTGTGGATGTCTATTTTTTATTTTTAATTAGATCTATTTTGATTCTCACGATTATTTGACAATCCAATTCGGTCTCTGATGAAAATAAAATATAATTTAATCTTTATTTTATATTGAGGAAAATTAGTTTATGATTCATTATATATTTTTTTAAAAAGCAAAAATGGTATATATTAACATTGACAAAGACACATCTTTAGCACAAAGCGTACTAAAAAAGTCGCTCAAAATACAAAGTGTTTGTCAAATCATTACAAAAACAGCCATTAGCTGATACCCAAACAAGACAACGAGTCAGACCACCACTGCTGACTACCATACACAAAAGTGACATTATTAATTTTCAACTACCAGTTGGAATGAAATTTAACCTTATCCATAATTTCTGTAATGGAAGTTTGGAAATTATTAAATAGTATGTTATTACGTTTGTTCCACACGAACCAAACACAAAGAAACCACAATAATTGAAGAAATGATCGACGTGTCCTCAAGCCACCTAAGTAGTTAGTAAACTGGACAAAGTGAGCACAAAGTCTTTGATGATCAACACCTGAAACACCAATCCATGACCGAACCTGGTGCCAAAGGGTGCAAAAAGTATCGCAATGAAGAAACAAATGTTTGACACTTTCGACCTGCCCATAACCCGCCGAACAAGAGATGTCCTCGACATATATTATGCCTCGATTCAATAAATTGAGTTTTGTCGGCAATCTGTCACGAAGCAAACGCCAAGCTAAAATGAAAACCTTTAACGGGATGGGGATATTTGCACTGTTTTCCATTTGTTACGTATTATTCATGAACTATGTTGTTGAAACTATTTGAATTAGAATTTCATTAAAGTTGTTTACGTTGAGGCCGTAGTGCCAAGACAATGAATATTATTTGAATAAATAGTAAAGATTCAAGGTTATGCAATTCAAAAGAATAAAAACTTGCATTGTGAATCAAAACATAATTGATTTTTAAAAAATATGGCATATTCACTAGAAGAATTAGGTCCATCTAACAAATTTGACATTTTAGAATTGATGCAAATTCTAACAATTTGTCGCAAAGGGACTATCAAATTCTCACTTTCTGACAGGGTATGTTGTATTTCGTCAAATATCTAAGCTTTTAAACATAACAAACATCAAGATTCCGCGTGAAATGATTGAGTTAAAACACAAAATTGCCAGTCTCCATGCATATAGTAAAATTTGGAAAGCTACCTCACATTTTGACTAGTTTTAAATGATTCAAAGTTAAACATGCTATTGAGGAGCAACAAATAAAAATGTTTTACATAAAGTAGAAGTTCCAACTTCATGTAAACATTTTAGAAAAAACTATAAACATGTACCTTAACTTTTCAACCATCAAAATTTATATAATTACCATGCATTTGTCGATGATTAAACTAAAACCCCTGCGTATTTCATGCATGATTCATTCATCCAATAAAAAAGAAAACCAATTTTTTCCCCAATAAAGCAACTACCACCATTAACATAAAGTGTATGTTGTTCAACATTAAAGTACAACCCAACCATTGTTCAAAAGTTATGTAACCATCAAATAAAACCAAAACAAAATAACAGATAAGTTGTTCAAGATACAACAAAACATTTTATAATAGATTCAAAATATTAAAGACTACAATTGAAGGAATAAATTAATGAAATCTTTTAAAGGATCAATCAGTTATGGTGAGCTTTCAATTCAATTCACCCGTCTTTAACTAGAGTCTTTTTGTAACAGTTTAGAATCGTGTTCTTGATCAGACTTGGACTTCGTCGTATCATACTTAATAAGAGACCATGATGACGATTGATCGTCAATGATAGTATTCTGGCAAAACTGATTTTGTAGAGCATAAAAGCACTCCTTACAGGCATCACTGCAGGATATTTGATGCAGTCTAATAATCTCATAATTGATACCTGCAATGTTACACATGTCACACCTTAAATTTCCATCAAAAGAAGTTTTATCGAAAACTAATGGTTCCACATCTTGCGCCTCCCTTAACTCATAGGTACAAACATCGAGAAGCTTATCAAACCTTTGATTTTCATCGTCTGGTGGTACAAAGCACAATTTTCCATCTTTGTCATTTTTATCACGTTGAGCTTCCCATTCCTTAAAGACAAAATGCTTGGTAGCCCGCACATATAGATTTTTTTTTTAATATTTACGTCTACAATAGTGACAGATAGCAACATGAGTCCATTCAAGAATTCCCCTAGGATCTTTCTTGGTCTTAATTCTAAGGTGAATATGGGAAGAAGATGACAGGGAGTTGATATTAGAATGATGAGCTTGATGGGGAAGAAGATGAAGGAGATGTGGAGTTGATTTGAGAATGACGAGGTTGATGGGAAGAAGATGAAGGGGAGTGGAAGTTGATACGAGAATGACAAAGTTGATTATTTAGGAACTTGGAAGGGTGTGAGGGTTTTCTCACCATGATATGTGTTCATAAACATCAATGGATTTTATTTGAATTTGATAAGAAGATAGTGCTTATGGTGGTACCTAGAATTCTTCCCAATCTAATTGACATTTACAAAAAAGATAATTCCTACCAATCTAATTCTGTTTTTTCTTAGAAATTTTTCAAAAAAAAGCCTTATTGTAGGGAAACATTCATCACGTATTTACAGATATACAACTGCACATGACATTTATTTTGTATGTACAACATGTACCAATCTAATTGCAAACATATACAATTTTTCTTTACTTGTTTTTTTTTATTTAAAAAAACTATTGGTGATATGTAAATAAAATAAAATGAATTATCCTTGACAACTTATTCTATTACTATTTTTTTCTTTTTCATTTACTCTCTCTCTCTCTCTCTCTCTTTCTCTCTCTCTCTCTCTCTATATATATATATATATATATATATATATATATATATATTTTTTTTTTTTTTTTTTTTTTTTTTTTTTTTTTTTTTTGTTGCCTACATAGTTCTAAAAATCACCAAAGTTTCTTGACTTTTCAATTTAATACAAATATTGTCTAATCTCTTAAATTTGAATAAAACCAACATTTTCAAATAAATGTCCACTTATCCTAAGACAATAGATATTATTTGAGTAAACAATAAAGATTCGAGGTTATGCAATTCAAAATAATAAGAACTTGCATTGTGAATCAAAACATAATTGATTTTTCAAAAATATGGCATATTCACTAGGAGAATTAGGTCCACCTAACAAATTTGACATTTTAGATTTGATGCAAATTCTAACAATTTGTCGCAAAAGGGCTATCAAATTCTCATTTTCTCATAGGGTATGTTGAATTTCGTCGAATGTTTAAGCTCAATTTGAAACAAATTGCCTTGATCATATCTATACTTTTAAACATAACAAACATCAAGATTCCATGTGAAATGACCGAGTTAAAACACAATATTGTCGGTCTCCATACATATAGTAAAATTTGGAAAGCTACCTCACATTTTTCTAGTTTTAAATGATTCAAAGTTAAACATGCTATTGAGGAGTAACAAATTAAAATGTTTAGCATAAACTAGAAGTTTCAACTTCATGTAAACATTCTAGAAAAAATTATAAACATGTACCTTAACTTTGTAACCATCAAAGACTCTATCATTATCATCCATTTGTTGATGATTAAACTAAAACCCCCGGGTATTTCATGCATGATTCATTCATCCAATCAAAAAGTAAACCAATTTTTTTCCCAATAAATCAACTACTACCATTAACATAAAGCGTATGTTATTCAACATTAAAATACAACCCAACCATTGTTAAAAAAATTACATAACCATCAAATAAAACCAAAAGAAAATAACAGATAAGTTGTTCAAGATACAACAAAACTTTATATTAGATTCAAAATATTAAAGACTACAATTGAAGGAATAAAGATATGAAATATTTTAAAGTCTCACTTAGTTATGGTGAGCTTTCAATTCAATCCATTTATCTTTAACTAGATTTTTAATCTGAATATGAATTTGGAACATCTATCATGAAATCATTTCCCTGGTACTTTCCAAGATGCCAACTTGAGCTAGAGTTTGATTTATAAACAACTTCACATTCACCACCTTCTTCTTCTCCTTCTTCAGCTGGTGCAGTAGCATTAAACACCTCAGAGTAAAAAGGTATGACCTTAGGCCACTGAACATAATTCTGATAAGCCTTCAAAGTCATGACCTTGTAGCCATGAGAATCATGTTCTTGGAACTACAACTACAACATGTACATATATTCATTCAAACTAGAAGATTTCCTTTGATAAGAATCAACAATGTTCCAGCTGTGGGTGAATGATGCCTTAAATTTAAGGTACCAATCAGAAAATTTACCTCCATGTGGATGTTGTTTGATGTAAGGTTTCTTGTGTTTCCATGTGGAGTGTCTTTCCCCATACTTTTCATGAATCACCGCAGTAATGGTTTCACTCACGTGAGCTGGGATCGTCATCATGATCGCTATGCACAATACCATGATCAAAGCTGGTAAAACTAATGGTATTTTATCTCTAGCATGAGATTCAACAATTGATAAGTCAATAATTAGGTGGTTTTTAAGTGTTTATTTTAGTAGAACTTTATGTGTTTTAATTTCTTTTTACAACTTTGGTACTTCAAATTTGTTTATTTTTATTTCAGGATCAAATATGATGAAAGATCGAGTCTTTGAGCAAAAGAAGGGGTTTAGAAGCATGGTTAAGGAAAGAAAGGATTCAAGCATGATTCAAGGCTGACTTAGGAGCAAAATATGAAGATTTTCTGCATATTTATCGCGCACGGTCGTGCCTACCACTGCACTGACCGTGCGCCCCTTTTACCAAACCATGTGCCACAACATCGAGAGCTACGCACGACTGTGCGCGATTCCATTCCAGACATTGCTGCTTTTGCGTTTTCAGAAGAGCACGACCGTGCGCGGTTCCAGTTGCTATGATTAGTGTTGTTTTAACCCTAAAAGCCCATAGGCTGCCTTGTAATGCATTGTTTACACCTTTTCTAGGGTTTGGGCTAGCCTTTGGCTATAAATTGAGCAACCATCAGGCTTGTTATTCATCTTTGAATCTTGGAATATTTGTGACAGTTGTTTTCGATTGAATCAAATTGATCAAAGCTTTATTTTCTTGTTCTTTAATTCCTTGTTTTTTACAATTCCTCACTTTTACATTCAACAATTTATTTCCATGTCTTTCTATTTCGTCAATTTAATTTATTTATCTACCATGACCATGAGTGAGTAGATCTCCAAGTCTTTGGATTGTTGGATGAGTCTAATGGCTTAAATCCTATCAAACCAAACCTAGAACCTCGTCTCATGTTGATCTATTTTATAATCTAATCACATAGTTTTTAAACTCAATAAAAAGTATCGAACGATGGACCGAAAGGTGAAGTCCAATAACTATTATTTCATCATCTGAAATATCAAACGATGGATCGAACGATGAAGTTTGATATTGAAACAAATGTGATTAGACAAGACAACACACAACTTGATTGGAACACCCCAGATGAATAGTTTTGTGAAGTATTGAGATTTTTAGGGTTTCGTTCTTAAAGGATTTCAATAACAATCAACCATGAGAATAGGCGTGGCTGTTATTGAAATACATTCATGGAGACCGAAAGGAGATATGAAATACCTTAGAGAAACCTATCTTTAGAAAATAAATCTAACATAAGAGGAAAATATAGGTTTGGATTGAGAGGGATTTGTCATACGACGAACCAATAATCCCGAGCCGCTTTTAAATTCTGAATTTTATGCCAGCGCTTTGTTAAACTTCTAAACTTTGATCTTTTCAGCTAATCATAATTAGAAAGAAAATCGGTTAATACAACAACTCCCTGCGAAACGATATTTTACTACTTCGATAGAACCATGCGCTTGCAGATTACGCTATCAACAATCTTTTTTATTTTGTTGGATATCATTATGGATATATCCAACTCCTTATCCATTATGATAAAGTATAGTAGTTGACAAGTTTTTAGGGCAGTAGTCGACACATGAGACTTCGGTTGTGAGATTTTCCCTAATATATTTTGTGGGTTTTCCATCAAGGTTGAGATCATAGTTCGTTGCTCCCATACAAATTCCATCAAAAATTGTATCCATCTTTTGGTTGCCTTTAGTTGCACGCCTTGAAAAACACATAATTCAATGGTGGGATTTGGAAAAGGATTCCCTAAACAGGCATCAATGGCTGCCCGATCAATTAGTCTTCTCTAAAACTCTCAAGGGATATGAAATCTACCATGATGGTATTAATCAACACCTAAAGAGTAAATGAGAAATTTTTTCACTTCCCAATCGTAACTTTGTTTCTTATCTTCTTCCGTAGTCCATTGTGCTTTCAGTTTTGGTAGGACAACACCGACATCATCAGTTGTTCTGGGAATAAATGGACCATTGATCACCAAATCAATAGAAATGATATGGACTCTCATACAATCCTTTGAATAACCATAAATCTTTGTTAAAAACTGGCGCTCTATTGTACGCCCCTTTCGGGAGCCATAATTCTAAATGTTGGAGCACTAATTACAAAAAACTATGTTGAAATACCTTTTGTTAGACGTATGGTCTCGATCTAGAGTGGGTGGATTGATCGTTGATAAGTGCCAAAATCATGTTAATTTTCATATCACTTATTCAACTTATTATGCAAGTAATTTATATAAACCCCTTAATTTATTATAAATACATAATATTTATAGTTTTAAGTCGGTTAAACCACTTTTACCTATTTCATTTTTGTAGGTTTTTTGAGGTTAATTACCAAGATTGTTAAAACTCAAAGAATCTGAACCAAAGCACATTCACTAGGCAATCATGAGCAAATTCAAAGTCGAGGATTTCAAAGAGTTAAGGGAAATTGGAAGAGCAGATTCGCTGGGTGAGCAACATTTCTCCTAGAAAATCCTGATAGTGACATGTTAAATGAGTTGACATTTTCCTCCATTGAAGAAACCTCGATTCAATGGGTGAGCATAAATGCGCCAAGCAAATGTTCATTTTTGTAGACAAATAAAAAGGAAACTCAAATCAGATTGTGGTAAAAAAAAAATTGATATTAGTTTTATTTCTTCAATTGTACCTTTTAATATTTAATATTACTCTATGGGTGTGTCCGATTCACAAAATATTAAGTACTAAACAAAATAATACATGATAGTACATAGAAGACAATATAAAACTATAATGGAGAGACATAGAGAGCAGGGCCGTTCCTAGCGTTTTAGGGGCCTTAAGCATAGTTTGAAAAAAAAAGGCCCTTACATAATACATTATAAACTTTTTTAATTTCTTGTTATGATTTTACTAGCGCTTCATTTCTTTTTTTTCTTCGTTTTTGACTACAAGATAAAAGTTTTTTTAGGGAATATCTTCAAATAAATCAAATACTCCATAGAAAACAAAATTAAACAAAATACCATAGAATTAGAGAACAATATCTCTTGCGAAGTAGACTGAATTTTAACTCTTAAGTAATAGACACTGAAATTTTGACATCTAATGATAGTAAAACCAAAAAAATAAAAGTATATCAACACGAAATTAATTGAATTTTAGACATTTGGATACAAAATTCTCCAATGTTAAACCCATAACAACAATAATACTTGATTAAAAAAAAATCAGTGTTAGACTTTTTAGAGTAATCTAAGATACAAGAACTCATCTGTATGCTACAAGTAAATCATTCCTCTTTTTATATGCTACAAGTACCAAGTTTATATTACTATATTGATATAATTAATTTATTTTTGATACTTTAAAGGCAAGATTAAGATTAATTTCTCTAGTAGGCCAATTTTTAACTAAAATATAATTTGTTTTGTTATGAAGATTCTCCCAAATTTCTAGATAATAAATATCACAAATATTTTTAATATTAGTATGACACATTATTAGGAATAAAAGGCCCCAAAAAATATAAAAAATTTCTTGGCACATTATTAGGAAAAAAGGGACCAATTTTTTTGGGAGGGTGTATATAGAAAGCTTTGTTTTATATGGGGTATACATAGCAGATTGGATGAAAAAGGCCAAAACAATAACAGACTGCAGCCCAGCTTTTCATATCAACGTTTCGGGCCTGTTGATATATTTTACTATATAAACCCCCAAAAAACCAATTCTTACTATATACACCCTTTTTTTTAGGGCCCCCTACCGGCAAAAAAACAAAAATTAGTGAGGGATATTTAGTGAGGGAAAACGTGAAATCCCTCTCTAATTCCGTCACTAAATTTTGCGACTAAGGAATTTGTGAGGAATTTCATTGTTTTCGTCACTAATTTCCCTCGCTAATTTTGCTTTTTCTAGTAGTGCACTCCCAACCTATGCCTAGGGCCGGCCCTGATAGAGAGATACTTTTTTTATATTAGAATTTAAAAATTGTATTTTTGATAGTTTTTACTCTACACAAAAAGTTGTTTTATGGTAGAACCCCGATTTTTGTCCAATTCCTTACTGCTTGTTTTGTGTATTCACATGACCAATTTCTAAATCGAGTTGTGTTATTTGAACATCCATTTAGATGATAACCTTTATGACAACCATAAATTTACAAAGAAAAAAAGGTATTGACACAAAAACCAAAATAATAGAGAGAGAAAGTAAAAAAATAATGTGAGTATGAAAAATAAAATTGTTACAAAAGTTTTCAAAAAATGGTTGTACAAATATCATTTCTCTTCTAAACCAAATAAGGTAAAAAAAAAATCCGTGCCCGCAGGTATCCGCGGATAAAATTCGTCATGGGCATGAGGCGGATAGCTAAATGGGTACCCGCGACTATAATAAACGGGTATTTAACTACCCGTTACTTTATGGGCACAAACACAGATTTGATGATACTCATGTCCACGGATATCCGTACCCGTTAATAAATTACGTAAATTACTAAAATATCCATGTGTGTATATATAAGAGTGTGGTGTCTAAAAAAAAAAGCTTGTTTATTGTACGACTTTTTAGTTTTTTGAGCGTCAAAACTTTCTCTTCCTCTCCTCTACTTTTGCAGCCAAGTTTTCATCTTCTCCTTCATCTTTTTTTCTTCTTCCTTCCTTACCATGATTACTTGTTTATGATTTTAGAATCTAGGCTTAATAGCGGTTTTAGCCCCCTAACTTTCCCAAAATTGCGATTTTGGCCCCTAAGAAAAAAAACTACAAAACCGTCCCATAAGTTTTGCAACTGTAGCAGTTTTGACCCCCCAATACCAAAAAAAAAAACACATGGCATTTCTAATTTTAGAGGAATAAACTAATTTTAGGGTTTTCTAATTGTTTTATGGATTTGAATTGATTTAATCTGTTTTTGTTGTTTATTTCTTTGTTCACCGTGAATTTTTCACAGAACTTTTTTTTTTAATTTTGTTTATGTTTTTTGCTGTTTAATTGCGGTACATAGAAGTTTTGTTTCTATGTGACTTGGCTTATCTAGTTGGTTATTTAGGTGTTGTTTTATGCTTCTGGTTTAGCCTTGTGCGTGTATCCTATGCTAGTTCCTTGGTTTTTTAGCTCCTTAGTTGGCTGTTCAGCACTTTTGCCTATCCCTTTGGTGTATGTAGCTAGCATATTGTTTATCTCTTCAGTATCATTGTTATTTTCATTTATATATGCAAATCGTTACTTAGATATTTGTACTACTATGTTCTATTTCCTCTTCTAAGAGTTTACTAATATTTAGTAGTACTGGTGTTTAATTAATCATGATGGTATTTGCATTGTTTTAGTATAAAATTATGGGTTAATAGGTCTTTACCCCTGTAATATAGGTCATTTCTGGTTTTCCCCTCTGTAAAATATTTTTTTTGATTTACCCCCTGTAAAATATTTTTGTTTTGATTTACCCCCTTAATAGGCCAAACAAAAACGAAAATTTCTTGGAAAAAAAAATTGGTTTTTGTTTGGCCTATTAGTGGGGTAAATCAAAACAAAAAT